>Ga0207695_10000304_pt1 | contig 120823 bp, 94 predicted proteins | sample KBSC54metaG_FD_184354 | JGI IMG/M metagenome (GOLD analysis project Ga0207695, IMG submission 184354) | Corn rhizosphere microbial communities from Kellogg Biological Station, Michigan, USA - KBS C5-4 metaG (SPAdes) (version 2) | ecosystem: Host-associated > Plants > Roots > Rhizosphere > Soil... | reverse complement strand
AGTCTAGGTCTGGCAGTGGGGCGCGACGCATCCACTGAGGATTCAAGGCTGCGATAGCGAAGATCGCCGCCGCTGTCGCCAGGATAGCGTGTCCTTTTTTTGGCGAATAATGTATCGCGAGCAGTGTCACCGCCCACCATGCGCCGGTTTTTCCGATGAGGTAGTAACGGTCACCGCCCATCATTCCGGGGCCCATGGCACCTGGTTTCGTTGTCCCAAGCAAAAGTTCTGCGATGGCCATGGCCAGCAGGGCAACGCTCAGGATTTTCTGCTCGTTGCTGATTTTCCTGGAGCGTAAGAGGAGGGTCAGGCCGCCTGCAACAAGCAAAATAAACAGGCCGGAAGGGAGCAGGGTCACTCCGAAAAAATGATCTTGGGGCCATTGGCCGAATGCGTTTCGAAGTAGCTTGCCCGATGGCAGCAAAAGCTGGTCTCCGGTGGGAGAGGATGCAGCAACAACGAGCTGTACCACCGCGCAGAGAATGACTACGAAGATACGATCTTTATAGAGCTCATTCCAATAGGCCCGGAAGGCGGCCTGCCACGGAAATAGGACGGAAGGGATTCTTGCCGCTATAAAGATAGCGATGCACAAGATGGCCACGATGGCACTGAACGGGCCTGTCAAGGAGCACATCGCCAGAGCGATACATGCAGCAATCCGGCCGCCGGTCCGATTCGATGAGCTGCCGCCTGGCACCAGGCACAAAGCAACAATGACAAACTGCGTGAACCACTGAATATTTTGTATGTAGCCTGTGTATAGGCCGTCGTTGGGAATAAAGGTCAACGAGAGCCATACAACAAGCGGCGAGTAGAGTAGGCCAACGCGACGAGCAACATACGCGATGCATGCCGCATCAATGGCCAGACTGAACAAGCCGTATAGAATCGGGGTGTGCTTTACCGCGAAAAGATCGCTTAGCCATGCGATGGATCTCGGTATGAAATGAAGATAGCCCCAGTAGGGCATGAAAAGATGGGGCCACGCCTGGCCGTGCTGTTGCGCAAAAAAGATGGCTCCATCTTCGGCCCAGAACTGAGGTTTGACTAAAAGCTCAGGCGCTCTCCATGCGAGAACCAGCGCTGTTAGCACCATCAAAGCTATGAAGGTGGACCGGTCGCTAGGTCCTTCGATTTGACTGGCTTTGATAGTTTTCATTGTTCCTTAGATCAGCAGGCCAAAGTGGCTTATGTGGTCCTGGGGACCGAGTGTTGTTGCTTACATCAAGTCGAGCTTGCGCAAATATCGTAGCTCGCGAGCTCAGGTTCGCTACGGTGCCCATCGAGCGGACGCCGCCGCGCCTTGGGTGGCTTCGAACCTCTCGTGGTTTGATCATACTTCATGAATATTGGGTTTTGTCCTGAAGGTAAAGTGCTTGTGTCCCAGGTAACTGGTGACCACTGGCGTAGCGACTCCAACCGCGTGGGCCAGCGTTTCGCGGTGCCATTCGATGTGGAGAAGAGGCAACAACCAGTCGGCAAGCGCGACGCTGACAAGCAATGTTTGAAGCACAGCAAGAACGTTGATGGCGATAAACCATGCGACTTGATGATGTATCGAACCGTCCGCCTCCTTGAATACCAGCCAGCGATTCAGGACAAATGCGGTCACCATGCCAACAATGTAGGCAATGATGATTGAGGGGACATACGGTACGAAGTATCCGAGCAGGATGCGCGAGCCAAAGTTCAGAAGGGCCGCGATTCCCCCCGTCACTACAAACGCAATGAATTGTCTGGAGAGCATTCGACTGGCCTCGCGTCTGTCATTCTTAAAGCGCAGATCATGCTGCGTTCGCTGTGGCTGTTCGAGCGAGCTGTTGCGCTACGGCGATACTTTCGTTGATGGACCGATCCTCGGGATAGTAATAGGCGGTATCCGCCATATAGAGACCCGCGATCGGTGTGCTCATTGGCGGGAGCGCATCATAGAATCCTGGGGGGCAGATCGTCTGTGCGAACTCGTATCGATGGCAGTGACTGGCGAGTACCCACTCGCGCGAAAAATCAGGATTGATCTTGCTGAGATACCCAATAACTTCCTCGATGAGTTGATCGTTGCTCTGCGACCATTTCGGGTGCGTCTTCGGCATGTAAAAGGGCGCATACAGAACGGAAGGCGTCATATGGTTCAAGTTTGAGTATTCGATGACGCCGGGGATCTGAACGGCAGGATCATTGATGTTCATCCAGAAATTTTCGCTTAACGGCTGCTTGAGTTTGAGAATGACGCATGCAACAGGGATATTCTTGATGGAATTGATCCGCGCAATAAAGTCTTCGGGCAGGTCGGGCACTAAACGAGGGACGTACTGAATGGGTGCGGTTGATATGACGATGTCGACAGCTCGCGCCTCACCATTGACCATGATGGACTGCACTTGATTGGATTCGACATTGACGCGATCGATCCCTGCCTTGAGATGAATACGTCCACCGCGTGACGTGATGAAGTGTTCCATCTCCCTGAGTAGCGTGGTTGAACCACCTTCCAGATACCCCATGGTCTCTTGCATAAGGTTCCGGCGAGACAGCGCCACTCGTTTGATTCGAGTGCCGATCCAGGCAGCCGAAATTTCATCGGTATGCTCAAACAGCTTCAGATCGAACAGGCTCTTCCAGAGCACGTTATAGGCACGCTCGCCAATCCACTTGCGAATCCATTGAGTCGCACGGATCTTGTCATATGGGCGCCAATCCTTGATTCCCTTTGTGTACATAGCATGCAGTCCGTAGCGAAACTTGCTGACAATCCCAAGGCCATCGAAAGCAAGGAGGGCGAACGGTGTCCCCCATTTGTAGAGCTTGCCATTGTAAAAGAACCCCATCTTCGTATCGGTCCAGCGAAGCTTGTCGGATAGACCCAGGTTATTCAGCAAATCGAACAGGGGGTAGTCTGTTTTGCAAATGAAATGGTAATAGCGCTCGATCTCAAGGCCTGCGAAGTCAAAGCTGGCAGACATACCGCCAATGCGGTCGTCCCTTTCGTAGATATCGACGTTGTGACCCAGTTTCAGCAGCTCCATGGCGCACATCAAGCCCATGGGGCCGGCGCCGACGATAGCAATGTTCTTAACGCTCATAACTCACCCGAATGTTGTGATCTGTATCTTGGACAGCCGCAGACTGCTAGCGCTTTAGAACGATTCCCGAGTACCTGGTGTCGCAATAGCTCTCACGTATCGCTTCGGCGAAAGGTGTCTGACGCACGTTGAATACCTTTTCTGTATCCACGCCATGGAATTCGTCGCCGGCAGTCAATGCCTTCAATTGATCCGCAGTGAAAGGTGGTTTCCCACTAAAGACTGCATAAATTCGAAGCAAGATATGGAACAGACCATAGGGGATATGTACGATGAGAGTGTGAAGTCCCTTGGCCTGCTTGATCGTCTTTATGATGTCGATGTAATCGATGCGCGTCGAGCCGACGACATCGTAGATATTCCCTTCAGGTTGAGCTGCAATGCAGTGAGCGATGCAGCGGCAAAAGTCCCTTTCATAAAGCGGCTGGCGCATGTAACGCCCATCTCCAGGAATGGGGAAGACCGGCGTCTTGGCCATGAACCGGGAAAGCCATCCAAGGTGCTTAGGGTCGAACCATCCAAACATCAATGTCGGGCGTAGCACGCAATGCTTAATGCCACTCTCCACGACGAGCTTCTCCTGAGCTTTCTTGGTATTCGTGTAGTCGTCATTGGCGACTGAAATAACCACGGAAGAGCTTATGTGTACGAGGTAGGGCACCTTCTGTCTCTGAATGGCCTCCAGCACATGGCGCGTAGCTTCAATGTTGTTTCGCACGAATAATTCGGTTGTCTTGCCCGTAATTTGTGCGTGCAACTGAACGACGCAAGCGGCGCCAGCGAACGCGTCGGCCCATGCGCCCGGCTCGGCGAGATCCGCTTCAATGGTGATGACATCGGGATGCAGTTGACGAAGAATCGCCAAATTGTAGGCGTGCTTGTCGATAGCGATGATGTGCGTATAGCCCTGCGCCTTCAGTTCGACGATTAGATTCTGGCCTACCAGGCCGGCAGCACCGGTCAGGACTAGCTTGCTGTTTTTATCTATCTGGCTCATGGAATCAAAGTTTCAGTCGATTGAACAGGAATTCGGGAACATGCGTTATGGCGAACATGATTGGTCGCCAAAAGCCTGGGAGATAAACGGTCCCAGCCTTGCGGTCAACGGCTTTGACGATGCCATGCGCTACGTCATCCGGCTTGGCCCATAGGGCGCCTTTCTTGAATGCCTGTGTCATGGGGGTGTCGACGAATCCTGGTTTGATCGTTGTCACGCCGATGCCGTGTTTGGAGAGCCTTTGCCGCAGGCCGCTTAAGTAGGTAGTGACGGCGGCTTTTGCCGATCCGTACAAGTAGTTACTTTGACGGCCACGGTCTCCCGCAACCGATGAAATGACCGCCATTGCGCCTTGACCCTGTGCCTCGAGTTTCTGGGCAATTTGCGTCATAAGCGCAATCGTGGAGGTGCCATTGGTTGCGAACTCAGCCAGTGCAAGCCGCGTGTCCCGCTCGCACTGATCCTGTTGAGGGAGCGTCCCGTGAGCTATGAGCGTAACGTCAACGCGCCCTAACTTTTCCCATGCTGCCTGGATGACCGTTTCGCGTGCATTCTCGTCATTGACGTCGAGAATGGCGTAAGCCACTTCATTTGCGCCGCGTATTCTCAAGTCTTCGGCGATGTCGTGTAGACGTACGGCATCTCTTGCAGCCAGAAACAAGTTGGATCCACGCCCTGCATAGACGCGGGCGGTAGCTTCTGCAATCGCGGAGGTGGCACCGATAATCAAAATGTTCTGCATGTGTTACTCCGTGACGCGACGCCAAAAGCTTGATGAAAAGCGTGGGTCGATGAAGCGGGAGAAGGATTCCCACGCTGGAAAATATTGACGAAAACGATGCCCCGGCATTCTGGCATCCTTGGCCGGATAAACCGCGCCACCAGCTTCTGCAACCATGTCGTCCAGGCGATCGAGAAGGCTATGGGTGCGTTCGCCTTCATTCGGAAAATCCAGGGCGAGTGTCGTGCCGGGACGCGGAAATGAAAGCATGCCCAATGAGGGTAGTTCACCGAACTGCTTCAGGACGGCGAGGAATGAACCCTTGCCGCTTGCGGAAATGGCCTTGACCAGGGCGGTGGTCACCGTCTCGGCAACAGCCGGGGGTATCACGCACTGGTACTGGAGAAAACCGCGGGGACCATATATGCGGTTCCATTCGCCGATGCTGTCCAGTGGGTAGAAGTAGGGCTCATAGTGAGCGATCGTTCGACTGACCTGTTGGCGTTGACGGTGATAGTAGAGGGCATTGAACGCACGCAGGCTGAGCGGATTAATGAGCGACAGTGGTGGCGTGACAGGAATGCGGAGTCGCCCCTTTTTTCCAGCGATACGGGTTTCCGCGGAGGCGGGTGCATGATTGCCGGAACTGAGCAGCCCGCGGCCCAAAGATGACCCGCGGGCGACGCAGTCGATCCACGCCACGACGTATTCGTCGTCTTGATTGGCAACTTTTGAGAGCGCAAAGAATTCCGGCAATGAGCCGAACTTGTGGCTCTCCACGACCATCGCGGGACTGGAAATGCGCCGCAGTTGAACGGACGCCCAAGTGATCAGGCCGGTCAGTCCCAGGCCACCCAGGGTCGCAGCAAACCATTCTGCGTTTTCGGTCGGAGAGCAGCGCAGGCGACTGCCATCGCTGCGGAGCAGTTCGAAAGCCAAAAGATGATGACCGAAGCTGCCGGCGCGATGGTGGTTTTTCCCATGGACGTCGTTTGCGATCGCGCCGCCGATGGTGACGTAGCGAGTGCCAGGGGTGACGGGCAGGAACCATCCTTGCGTCACAACCAGGTCGAGAATCTCAGCAAAAAGCACGCCCGACTCGCAAGTCAGGACGCCGGTTCGTGGGTCAAACGCAATGAGGCGGTCGGTGCCGCGAGTATGCAGCAGCACACCACCGTCGTTCAGGCAGCTGTCTCCATAGCTGCGACCATTGCCATAAGGGAGCTGCTTGAGATCGGTTTGTTTCAGCTCGGCGTGACGGTTCGTCCATGGCACCAGTTGCTGATTGGTGCGTGGGTACCGCCCCCATGATTGCCCTATGGCCGTCATCAGATCGCGGCGGCTACGATGACCGCGGATATCAGCACGAGCACGCGGCTCATTTTGTCCATGATCGCAAACACGACGGGATCGTCATGCATGACTCCACGATGGGCGATAGCCCAAATGCGACTGATCCAGTAAAGCAATAACGGGCAAAGCATCCATAAGCGGTGCGGGTGCCTATACAGCGCCTCACTCGCGGTACTGTCGACATAGAGGGCCAGTACCAGTACGGCCAAATAGCCGCTTGAGCCGCCCAAAGACTGAATCAGGGGAATATCTTCGACGTCATAGCCGCGCCCGCTTGCCGCGACCTTGCCGCTGCGTTGCAATGCGAGTAACTCGGTATAGCGCTTGACCATGGCAAGGCTGAGGAAGATGAACATCGAGAACGCTAGAAGCCAGAACGACGGCTTGCTGTGAATGGCCTCCGTGCCCGCCAGTATTCGGGTGGTATACAGCATGGCCAGCACGATCACGTCCAGCATCATGACCCGCTTCAGGCGAAACGAATACGCTGTGGTAAGTACGTAATAGCCAAGCACCACAGCGAGAAACGAAGGAGATACCAGCCAGGCCAGAGATAAGCCCGCAACAAGGAGCAGCGCCGCGGCGATAGGGCCAGCTTGCAATGGCAGCATACCTGCCGCGAACGGCCGATGGCGTTTGCGATGGTGTTGACGATCGGACGGAAGATCCAGCAGATCGTTGGTGAGATATACGCTGGACGCACACAGGCCAAAGCAAACGAATGCCATGATGGAATGCAATACGGCCGGAATTTCCAGGACGCGATGTGAGGTCAACAGCGGAAGAAACACGAGTATGTTTTTTACCCACTGGTGCACGCGCAACGCCTTGATCCATGTCTTGAGGCGCTGGCGCGGCATCTCGAATCGACGTTCGACTACGGTGACCTTTGCTGCTGCCCGGGATAACGATTGGCCGTATTCGACGACGACGGCGGCCGCGGCATGTTTCCAGATCAGCAAGTCGATAGACGCATTGCCAGCGTAATCAAAGCCACGCTCGCCAAATAGCTGCCGCAGGATTTCCCCCTTATTGGAGCCAGCGAGATTGCGTCTGCCATCGCTTGCGATAACTTCGTCGAAGAGTCCAAGGTGATCGGCGACAGATCGCGCGAGTTTTTCATCGGAGGCAGTACACAGGATGAGTTTCCGGTGTTTGCGCTGTTCGCGCAGCCATTCGATGAACGGTTCGTTATAGGGGAGGGTAGTCGCGTCGAGTTCGACCCGCAGAGCTATCTGGTGCTTCAGATGGGCCTTGCCGCGTAGAAGCCACGTCAGCATGGCAAAAAGTAGCAGCGGATTGATCGCCAAAAGAGCGAGCGCGGATTCGATCAATAGATCCGATCGAATGAGCGTGCCGTCCAGATCGACGCATAGAGGGCGCAATTCACTGGCTCCTGCAGGGGGAGCTGCAAGCTCGGAATGTAGAAATTGCTCCATAAGTACCCCCTCTCAGCACCTGGGCTCATCCTAAGCCCAGGCCATTTTGCAAGCGGAGGATATTACTACGCGGCGTAAGAAGATTGCCGGTTGAACGTTATTTGGCAGCTCATGGGGCTGGGCGCATCCCGCGCCCTCACATTTCACCAGGGAGCTTATCCGAGGGCCGTTTCCAGTTCCGGCAGCAGCTTGAACAGATCGCCCACCAAGCCGATATCGGCAATTTCGAAAATCGGTGCTTCAGCATCCTTGTTGATGGCCACGATGGTGCCCGCGTCCTTGATGCCGGTCAGATGCTGGATAGCCCCAGAAATACCGATGGCCATATAAAGTTCTGGCGCGATAATTTTGCCTGTCTGCCCTACTTGCAGTTCGTTGGGGACGTAGCCTGCGTCGACGGCGGCGCGCGAAGCGCCCACTGCCGCGCCGATCTTGTCGGCAAACTTGTAGATGATCTCGAAGTTCTCCTTCGAGCCAACGCCGCGCCCGCCGGATACGACCTTGCTGGCGCTCTGAAGGTCCGGGCGGTCGCTTTTGCCCTGCTGGAGGCCTACGAAACGGGTGTGGCTAGGCAATGATGCATCGATAGCCAAGGCCTCGACCGGGGCGGAACCCGACGAGCCCGCGGCGGGCCAGGAGGCGGTACGAATGGTGGCTACTACGACCGAAGCGGCGTCGACCTCTACCGTCACAATAGCGTTGCCGGCATAAATAGGACGCTTGAAACTGTGCGGGCCTTCAACGGTCATTACATCGCTGACCTGCGATACGCCCAGGAGGGCCGCCACACGGGGTGCCAGGTCCTTGCCGAAGGTCGTCGAAGGTGCGAATACGTGGCTATAACCCGCGGCAGCTTTGGCGATCTGGGGCGCGTAAACCGCTGCCAGCGGGTGGGCATTCTCAGCGCGGGCAACAGTGAGCACTTTGCTCACGCCGTCGATCTTGGCCGCCTCGGCGGCGACCGCATCCGGCGCGTCCGACAGTACGATGACGTCAATGGCGTCGGCCTTTACGGCGGCTGCAGCGCTTACCGCGCGAGCCGTTGAATTATTCAGTTTGCCGTCGAGGTGCTCGGCGATAACGAGGATCTTGCTCATCTTCAGTATCTCCTGTGCGCTGCCTTAGAGCAGGCCCTTCTGCTTGAGGGCCGCAACCAGCTCGGCGGCGTCTTTCACCATGACACCCTTGCTGCGCTTTGCCGGGGCTGCGTAGTGGGTGGTTTTTATGTGGTCGGCGGCATCGACGCCCAGCGACCCCAGCTCGATGACATCGATCGGCTTGGACTTGGCTTTCATGATATCCGGGAGCTTGATGAAGCGAGGCTCGTTCAGGCGCAGGTCGGTGGTCACTACAGCAGGCAGGTCGACTTCGATGGTTTCCAGGCCTGCGTCAACTTCGCGCGTCACGGTCGCCTTGCCGTCGGCAACTTCAAGCTTGCCTGCGAAAGTTGCCTGAGGGCGATCCCACAGCGCAGCAAGCATCTGACCCGTCTGGTTGGCGTCGTCATCGATCGCCTGCTTGCCGACGATGACCAGGCCCGGCTGTTCCTTTTCTGCCAGCTTCAGCAGGACGCGGGCGGCTGTCAGCGGCGAAACGGTATCGGCGGTCTGCACATGAATGGCGCGATTCGCGCCCATGGCCAGGCCGTTGCGTAGATGGGCGGTCAAGTCGGCGGGACCGATGCTGACGACCACCACTTCTTCGGCGATACCTTTCTCGCGCAGGCGCAAAGCCTCTTCGAGCGCGATATCGTCGAACGGGTTGGCCGAAAGCTTCACGCCGTCCGTCACAACGCCCGTACCATCGGGCTTGACCTGGATTCGCACGTTGTAATCCACGACGCGCTTGTAACCAACAAGAATCTTCATCTGCGGGTCCTTCATGGTTGGCCGCCTTCGCAGGCGGAAGCCCCTATTCTAGCTGGCTTCAAACATTTGTATGAAATCGGGGCGGGCGCGACATTCAGCCGCTGGGCTTGGCGTAGGGGTAGTTCGCTCCGGGAGGCGCCCCCGGGCGGAGCCCGCAAACAGCCGCTGCGTCATCCGTGACGTACCCCGCGCTGCCTGCGCTCGGACCGATGATTCGTTCAATGGCGTGAGCGAGCGTCCCGTCGGTCTGGCCGCTTTCCGCTTCGAACTCCCAAAGTCCCAAATGGGCGTCCAGCAGGGGGCGCAATGCTTCCAGCCGCGCCCAGAACATGCTGCCAGCGATGAACCCGTAGGTCCTGTCCAACGTACCGTCCGGCAAGCCCAGGCGTACCGCGAGGCGCTCGGCGGTTGCCTTGTTTGCGCCCCAGAAACTGTCCAGCTGAAGAACGTGGTCCTCGGGCGCGACAAGACCCAGTTCGGGGCGATGGGTGAACGCGTCGACGATGTGCTGGGCCCGATCCCGGGCCGTCAGTTTTGCCAGTATGTCGCTACGCCAGCGTGCGCCATCGTCCCTGTGCGTCGATCGCTTGGTATGCAGCTTGAGCACCCACGGAACATTTTCATTGAGAAGCCGATCGGCAACGCGAAGGAAGGGCAAGATGTCGCGGCCGCGGTTCTCGAAAACCTCGATTTCTGCCGTGAAACCCGATTGCGCGACGTACGCGCGAACCTTTGCTTCGTGTTCGGGGGCCGTAGTAAGGATGATTCTCCAATCAAGCCGACTTGCACGCAGCGCGGTCATCAACTCATCCAGTACTTCGACGTACCAGACGTGGACGACTGCGCAAGGGCGAGCATCGTGGGCCTGCGTTGGCGCAGCGGCCATTTGAAGTGCCGCGCGTGTGGCAGCGAGCCAGGCGTATCCAAGCCGGGTATCGGGCTCAAGCACGGCGCCTTCGGCCCATTCGTTCCAAGCGTTGACGAAAACCAGCGGAGCTGCGGGATCGCGACGCCGGGCAATGGCAATGCTCCCGGCCAACCAGTCGCGGTAGCGTCTCGGCGAAGCGTGCAATAAAACGCGTCCGCGCCCGCTGCGGCGGGGCTCGTTGTCCCACCCTGGGTTGACGCCAGGGTAGAGCGGATAACCGGGATCGCCTTGGTGAATCGAGGCACGCGCCAGCGTCCGCCAATCCAGTACATCGCCGTGGAAGTCTGGATTGATCAGTTGCTGCCTGGAGGTAATCGATGTCGGGGTGGCGTTATTGGGCGGAAATTCCACCGCAGCATCGAAACCGATATCGCGTGGGTCGACACGGTCGAAACTCTGCACGTAGGCGAGATGGATCTCGCCGATGCCCGCTTGACGACACCATTCGCGCCAGCGGGCGGCCGTCGCCTTGGGCTCGGGCAGTAGGCCTGGGCGATAAACGAGCAGCATCGGCTTGCCTTGCACGCGCAGGTAGCGCGGATCGCTCAAGTAACGCGAGACATATTCGATAAAGGCCAGGTCGTCGCTTGCTCCATGTTGCTGGCCAATGAGCACATCGTCCGCACGGCCATCCCAGCGTCGCGACCAATTTTCATTGGCCCAGCAAAGGCAGGTCGGGAGATCGAGCGACGGATCGTCCAGCCATTGTTTGAGCGGCTGCTCAAGCAAGGTCTTGCCGCCGAACCAGTAAAAGTAACTGCAGAACGCACCGATACCGTACTCGCGTGCCCATTGCATCTGTTGCTTCATGACGCTCGGCAGGCGCAGGTCGTAATACCCCAGATCTGCCGGTTGCCGTGGTTGCTCGTGCCCCTCGAACTGGGGCAGTGCGCGAGTCACATTTCGCCATTCGGTAAAGCCAGCGCCCCACCAGGCATCGTTTTCCGCAATGGGGTGGTATTGAGGCAGATAGAAGGCAATAAGCGTAGCGGGAAGCGTCGCCGGCAAGTTGGCCACGGTATGGGGCGTATAACCAATTGCGGCGCTGCCCGATTGCTCCAACGGACGCAGGGCGGTGGTGCCGGCCGGCAAGCGGCCTTTCGGTGCCGGAGGTATCCAGCCTGCATGGTTAGCCAAAAAGCGCTGGCGTAGCCGATCGCGTGTGGCAACAGGCATCGGCACGAGGCGAAAGCCAGTGCGCACAATCGTGAATGCCAGTTGTTTCAAAGGATTGTGCTTGGGCATGGTCAAGGCAGTATGCGCTGTAGAGCGGCGGCAGCAGCTTCCACGGAGAAATGTTTCCGAATGTTTTCGATGCCGTGCTCGGAAATCCGCTGCCATGTCGATGGATCCCGCTGCAGGCGCAGGAACGCCTGGGCGAACGCAGCGGGCTCATCGGCAATCAGGACATCGTCCCCATCCGTCAAATGCATGCCTTCCACCGCCATCGTCGTCGCGATGACCGGCATTCCATAGCTCATCGACATGTTGATCTTGCCTTTCACTCCGGCGCCAAAACGGAGCGGGGCGAGGGATGCCAGGCAACCATCGAGCCACGGTGCGAGATCGGCGACGCGGCCGTGAAACACGAGTCCAGGCGTACTCAATTCCGCGCGCAGGTTATCGGGCACGTCACCAAGAATGTGAACTTGTGTCTCAGGCGAGACTTGCTGCAAGCCGGGCAGAATATCGCTGGCGATCCAGCGCATCGCATCGACATTCGGTGGGTGCCCATGTCCGCCAATGAAGACAAGATCACGGCGCTCGTTGTGCGGACGCCGCTGCCCATGAATCTCATGAATATTGGAAAGCAATTCGACGCGAGCTTGCGGGACCAGTTCTTTCAGCAGCTCTTGCTCATCCGCGCTGACTACCAGGCTGACATCACAACTCTCGATCAATGAGAGTTCGCTCTGGCGCGACGCCTGAGCCTGACGCGCCATGGATGCGCTGCCATTGAGTTCCGCAGCACGCTGTTCGCGAACGAAGTGCAGGTCGACGGTATCGAAAAGCAAAATGGCCTGAGGCGCATGACGGCGAACGAGATCGATGTACTGTCCCGCCACGTTATGCCGGCAAAGCATGACCGCATGAAGCGCGGAGCCGTTCTCGGCCAGCCACGACGCCAGCCCGGTCACGCAAGGCCTCGTCAGAACCTCGACACCGAGGGCGCCGAGTGCCGCGATCTCGTTGGCTGTGGCACGCCCGTCATCAGGCAGAAAGCAACAGCTCCATCCTTGCTCGCCCAGCAATTTCAATATGGCCGAGAGCCTTAAAGACCCGGAATCGCGCGCAGGTTCGGGCGTTACGGTATCGACAACAAGAACGCGGCCACGATTGCGCCAACGGGTTGCCAGGTCGGCGGACACCGCCCGCGCCGGATGTTTTTTCAAGACCGCGGCCCATTTGGCAGCGAAAGTTGCCTGGTTGATGGCCTGATAGCGCTTGGCCCCGCTTTCGATATCCGTGCCAGAGCTTATGCCTTCGTAATGAACCACGAGGCTGGTCGGTTCGTAGTAAACACGCATGCCCGCATTGCGAACGGCAAAGCCGAGATCGGTATCTTCATAGTAGGCAGGCGCATAACGGCGATCGAAGCCGCCTATCTTCGCGAACGTGTCGCGACGGATCATCAGCGAGGCGCCGGACACATAATCCACTTCGCGCCGGAAGCGGAAAGCCGGCGCGTCACGCGATTCAAAGCGACCGACGTTCCAGCAGGTTCCGTCATTGAACACCAGGCCACCGGCTTCCTGAAGGCGCCCATCGGGATAGACGAGGCGGCTGCCGGCGATGCCGCAGTCAGGGCGTTCGTAAAAGCACCCCAGCAACTGATCAAGCCACCCGGGAGTGACCTGGGTGTCGTTGTTCAAGAACAAGACGTATTCACCCAGAGCCGCTGCCGCCCCGGCATTGCAGCTGCCGATGAATCCCAGATTTTTTTGATTGACGATGATTCTCGCGCCATCGATCTTGCGCAGGGTTGCTACGCTCCCGTCAGGCGAGGCATCGTCGACAACGATCAACTCAAAAGGGGCGGCTGGCGCATGGCGTGCTATGGAGCGCAGGCACGCCAGGGTGTATTCAAGCTTGCCGTAGACCGGTATGACGACCGACACCAGCGGGTTGGCGGAGCTGGGGATGGCGAATGGCGCGAAAGCCACATCGAGCGGTTCGACATCGAGCGAATCATCCAATACAGGGCGCGCCTCGAACTCCTGGCGCACTCGCGCGAACGTGCCGCGCCAGCCACGCAGTGCGATGCTCCCGCGTAGGCGCTGCATAAGGTAACTAAGGCGTTTTACGCGCCACTGGAAGTTCGCGATCAGTACGGCGCCCTCTTTGCGTCAAAGGTTCTGATAGTTCGGCCCCGACCCGCCCTCGGGCGTCACCCAGTCGATGATCTGGTACGGGTCCTTGATATCGCACGTCTTGCAATGCACGCAATTGGCCGCGTTGATCTGCAGCCTTTTACCTGCCTCGTCCTGAACGATCTCATAGACGTTGGCCGGGCAGAAACGCTGGCAGGGGTTGCCGTATTCGACGGTGCAGCGGTCGATGCAGATGGTGGTGTCGGCAACGCGCAGGTGAATGGGTTGGTCTTCGTCGTGCTCGGTGGCGGCGAAGTAGACGCCGGCGAGTCGGTCGCGCGGGGCGAGGTCGCGCTGGACGTAGTCGCGCTTGGGCTCTTCCTGCTGGCCGAGCTTGTGCAACGACGACCAGTCGGCCTTGTTCTTGAGCGTCCAGGGCGAGGCGCCCTTGAGGACGGTTTCCCACGCGGCATTCAAGATGCCGAACCATAGGCCCTTCTTGAAGCCGGGCTTGATATTGCGTACTTCCTTGAGCTCGACCATGACGTCCGAACCACGCAGCTTGGCATTCCAGCCCACGCTGCTCAGGCTGTCTGCGATGTGTTCGGCGGCAAGCATGCCGGAGCGGATCGCCTGATGAGTGCCCTTGATCTTGGGTACGTTGAGCAGGCCGGCGGTGTCGCCGATCAGCAGGGCGCCGGGCATTTCAACGTTGGGTAGCGATTGGTAACCACCGGTGACGATGGCACGGGCGCCGGCCGAGAGGATCGTGCCGCCCTCGAGCAGGGGTTTTACCGAGGGGTGGTTCTTCCACTGCTGAAAGGCCTCCCACGGCTGGTAGTTGGGGTCGCTGTAATCCAGCCCGCTGACGTAGCCGATCGCGACGCGATCCTTGTCCAGGTGATAAAGGAAGCTGCCGGCATAGGTGTGGTTGTCGGCGGGCCAGCCGAAACTGTGCACGATCTTGCCCGGGTCGACGCGGCCGGCCGGCAGCTGCCACAACTCCTTGATGCCGATAGAGTAGCCCTGCGGGTCGCTGTCCTTGTCCAGCGCGAAGCGCTTGATCAGCTGCTTGGTCAGGTGTCCGCGCGCGCCTTCTGCCAGCACGGTGAGCTTGGCCTTGATGTCGATGCCCTGGGTGTAGCCGGCCTTGTGTGTGCCGTCTTTGGCGATGCCCATGTCGCCGATGCGCACACCGGCCACCGAGCCGTCGTCGTTATAGATGTTTTCCGCCGCCGCAAAGCCGGGGAAAACGTCCACGCCCAGCGCTTCGGCCTGCGGTGCCAGCCAGGCGCACATCGCGCTCAGCGAGACGATGAAGTTGCCTTTGTTGTGCATGCCTGGCGGGATCGGTAGCTTGCGTCCGCCGGTCTTGCTGAGCAGCCAGAACTCGTCTTCCTTGGCTGGTACGCAGATGGGTGGTGGGTTGTCGCGCCAGCCCGGCAGCAGGGCATCCAGCGGCTGCGGTTCGATCACCGCGCCGGAGAGAATCTGCGCGCCGATGGTCGAAGCTTTTTCGATCACGCACACAGTGAGGTCGGGCTTGATCTGCTTCAGGCGGATCGCGAAGGACAGGCCCGCAGGGCCTGCACCGACGACGATCACGTCGTATTCCATCGTTTCGCGTTCGCTCATGGCGGACTCCAATCAGGCTGACACGGAGAACCGTGCTGGCGGGTACGGATAATCCGCCATTGTCCGTTTTCGCGAGGGTTGGGGCAACGCGTGCTGCAACATGACTTGCAAACGTTTCACGTCTGACAGCGATAATCGGACCAAGCCTGCAAGGAGAGCTTATGAATACATTGCCGCCGATCGCCGACCTGGACATGCGCCGCGCCAGTCTTTGCCAGCTGCTGCACTGGCTGGCCGCCGGGCGCGTGCAGCCCGAGCCCTTGGCCGAGGTCTACCAGGACGCCATCGAACGGATCAACCCGCAGCTCAATGCCTACCTGGACGTGATGCCTGGGCTAATACAGGAGCAGGCACGGGCGGCGCAGCATCGCCGTCGCGACGGGGTCATCGGGCGCCTGGACGGCATCCCCATTGCGCTCAAGGACAATTTCGACGTTGCGGGGTGGCCTACCCGGGCTGGCTTGGCCGGACGCACACAGCCGGCCCAGGACGACGCCCACGTGGTCTCGCGCCTACGTGCCTCCGGTGCGGTGCTGCTGGGCAAGACCAACATGGACGAGGGAGCGCTGGGTGCGGCAACTGACAACCCGCATTACGGTCCGACCCATCACCCCTATCGGCACGGCTATTGCGCTGGCGGGTCGTCCGGCGGTGCGGCCGCTGCCGTTGCGGCCGGCCTGGCGGTGGCCGCGGTTGGGTCAGACAGCCTAGGCTCGATTCGCATCCCGGCGAGCTACTGCGGGGTTTTCGCGCTCAAGCCCACGCACGGGGAAATCTCCACGCGCGGCATGGTGGCTGCGGCGCGCCGGCTCGATGCGGTAGGTCTGCTGGCCCGCAGTGTGGACGACCTCACCGTGCTGCTGCAGGTACTGGCAGGCTACGACGCCGACGACGCGCGATCGCGCCGACGTCGGGTGGCGTTTTCCCCGCCAGATTGGGAGCCAGGCAACCTTCGTACGGGACTGCTGGGTGATCTGGCGGGCGTCGGGGTGCAACCTGACGTGATCGAGGTGTTCCAGGCGGCGCTGGACAAACTGCCGCGTGAGCTCGGCGAGCGGCGCACGGTGGATTTTTCAGATTGGAATTTCGCCCGTACACGCCGTGCCGGGTTGCTGCTGATGGAAGCGGAGATGCTGGGCACCTTCGCGGCGGACCTGGAGAGCACCCAGCCGTCGGTGTCGGATCGCTTCCGCAAGATGCTCAGCTACGCGGCGACGAAGAGCGCGGCGGACTATGCCGTGGCCGACCGTGTGCTCGACGCGGCCACACTGAAGATGCGCCGCCTGTTTGCGCAGGTCGATGTGCTGGTGATGCCAACTACGCCGCAGGGTGCGTTTCCGTTGAGCGAGCCCGTGCCCGATACGCAGGCGGACCTGACCAGTTTTGCCAGCCTTGCCGGTTGTCCGGCGGTGAGCATTCCCATGGGGACCTTGCCCAATGGCCTGCCGATCGGCATGCAGCTGATCGGTGCGCGTGGTTCGGATTTGCGCTTGCTTGAACTGGCCGCTGTCTGCGCGATGACCCTGGATGCTGAGCCGGTCTATCCGGCAGTCGCCTGAAGGTGGATCTGTTCGGCCAATCACGCGGCTCGCACTGGGAGCGCATCGAACTTCCCGGTGCCGAGCTGCGCTGGATGCCGCATTGGCTGGCACCGGACGAGGCGGTCCAGTGGCTGGCCCAATTGCGCGATACGATTCCGTGGGAGGTTCATCGCATCCGCATCTTCGGCCGTGAGGTCGACTCGCCGCGCCTGAGTTGCTGGATCGGCGATGCCGAGGCGAGCTACACCTATTCGCGCACGCGATTCGAGCCGCATCCGTGGTCGACATCGTTGGATGCGTTGCGGCAGCGCGTAGAAGCCGTATGCGAGGCACGCTTCAACAGCGTGTTGGCCAACCTCTACCGTGACGGTAACGATTCGATGGGCTGGCACAGCGACGATGAGGGAGAACTTGGATCCCGACCGGTGATTGCGTCATTGAGCCTGGGTGTAGCACGCAGCTTTCGGTTTCGTTCGCGTGACGAGAAGCGAGCCGTACGCTCGCTAGAACTGCCATCGGGTAGTTTGCTGTGCATGGCAGGCGATACGCAGCGGTTGTATCAGCATGATTTACCGAAGCGGCGCGGGTTGACCGATGCACGGCTCAATTTGACGTTTCGTTATATACGGCCGGGCGCCATTGGCTCTTGAATAGCTAATTTTTTGAAGTGCCCTGCTGTAACGTCCAATCCACGACTTGTCGCGCCAGCGCATCATCGGCACGCCCAAACGCGGCAACAACCTCAGGTACGACTTTGCCATTGACCGGTTCGGTCACCTCAAAACTGCGCCCGGCAATGATGCGCATGCCGTTGGTACGGACCAGTTGGGCGTCATAGCGGATCACCACGGTAGGTTGGCCATTGCGGTATTCGGACTGAAAAGCGCTCAGATTTCCGGTCAGGCTGATGTCGGCCTGAAGCGCCGCATCGTCATTGCTCAATGCGCCTACGCGACCGTCCTCGCGGAAGGCATCGACCAGGCGGTTGCGAAACAGCACCGTGCCGCTGTCGCTCCAGCGCGCCCCTTGATAGACGCTGACGACATCGCCTTCTGGCAACACGACGAGGCGTGGGCTGTCGATCATGCGCCCCGCTTGCGGTGTATTGATGCGCAACGACCAGTGCAAGGCATCGCCCTGTGCATGGGCCAGCGGTGTTGCCGGCAGGCGGTAGATGCTGGGTGTTTCAGCCTTGGGGAGTACCGAGCAGGCAGCGAGTAGCGCAAGCAGCAGTGGGGCGGCGATGCGGGACATCTTCATGGCACGAACTCCTTGCTGCGGTCGCGGCCAAGCAGGTAGCCGGCCGGATTTTCGTCGAGACGGCGGGTGATGCCACGCAGCGAGCCGGCGGCATCGCGCAGCTCGTGCACGGCCGGGCCGATTTCATTCAAGCCCTGCAGGCCACCGTTCACGGCATCGCGGTTGTCGTTGAGGAGCCGGTCGATGCTCGCGGTCGCGCGTTCCAGCGAGGCCATCGCGTTCTTTGCGCTGTTGAGCGTTTCGCGCGCGGGGCCGTCGATCAGGCCGTTTGCGTTGCCGGCGAGCTTCTGCGTCTGCTCCAGCGTGGCATTGGCCTGTTTGCTGGCGATCGCTAGTTGGCGCAATAGCTCACGGATGTCCTCACGCTCATCGGCAATCACGCCGGTGGCTTTGTCTAGATGCTCCAGCGTGTGGTCGATATGGGCCACGTTGTCCGTCGAGAGCAGCTTGGTCACCCGCGACACGACCTCATTGATATTGGTCATCAGGTCTTCGCCATTGGCGAGCAACTGGGTCAATGGCGAGGGATCGGCCACGATGATGGCGACGGATCCATCCGGCGCCGTCAGCGGCGGGTTGCCTGGCGTACCGCCGCTCAGCTGGATGATTGCCACGCCGGTGACGCCGGTAAGCGCGAGCTTGGCGCGCGTGTCCTGCAGTACCGGCGTGTCGCCGCGCAGGCGAATGCGTGCCAGTACGCGGCGCGGATCGGCCGGGTCGAGCTTCAGATGGGTGACTGAGCCGACCTTGATGCCGTTGTATTGCACCGCGCTGCCTTGCGACAGGCCGGTCACCGCCTCGTTGAAGACGATGTCGTATTCCTCGAACGCCCGGTCCGCACTGGATTTGACCAGCCACAGGGCGAACAGCAGGGCAGCGGCGACCACGATCACCGTGAAGGCGCCGATCAGGACGTGATGTGCGCGGGTTTCCATCTCACCTCACCTCGTGCGTAGAGCCATCGGCGTGCCGCTCGGCGGCAGCGTCGATGGCGGCACGGCCGCGCGGGCCGTGGAAATAGGCTTGCACCCAGGGATCGTCGTTTTGCGCAACCACTTCCAGGCGGTCGCATACCAACACCTTTTTCTGCGATAGCACGGCGACGCGATCGCAAGTGGTATAGAGCGTATCCAGGTCGTGCGTCACCAGGAATACGGTGAGTCCGAGCGCGTTGCGCAAGGTCACGATCAATTGATCGAATGCCGCCGCGCTGATGGGATCGAGGCCGGCGGTGGGTTCGTCCAGGAACAGGATCTGCGGATCAAGCGCCAGTGCGCGGGCAAGTGCAGCGCGCTTGATCATGCCGCCGGAAAGCTGGGCCGGATATTTGATTTCCGTACCTAGCGGCAGGCCTGCCAGGGCAAGCTTCACGCCCGCCAGATGAGCGGCATCGTCGCGGCTAAGTTGAGCGTGCTCGACCAAGGGCGTGGCGATGTTTTCGCCTACCGTTTGCGATGAAAACAAGGCGCCGTTCTGGAACAGCACGCCAAATTGACGCTCGGTCCTGGAGCGCTGTTCCGGTGGCAGCGACAGCAAATCCTGGCCGAACACGTGGACTCTACCGGCCGTGGGGCGCTGCAGGCCGATGATGCTGCGAAGCAGGACCGACTTGCCCGTGCCCGAGCCGCCGACGACACCAAGAATTTCGCCGCGGCGCACGTCCAGGTTCAGATGCTCATGCACGACCTGGCTGCCAAAGCGATTGGTCAGGTCGCGCACCTGGATGACATCCTGTGCGGTATCTGCGGGCATGGCGCTCACCAGCCCATCTCCATGAAGAACAACGCGGCCAATGCATCGACCAGGATCACCACGAAGATGGACTGCACCACGCTGGAGGTCGTGTGTTCGCCCACCGACTGCGCGCTGCCGGCCACCTTGAAGCCCTCCAGGCAGCCGATGACGCCGATCAGGAAGGCGAAGAACGGCGCTTTCACCAAGCCGACCAGGAAATTTCGCACGGCGATGTCTTCCTTGAGCAGTGACAGGAACATCGGGGGCGAAATACCCAGGGTCACCGCGCACACCACGCCGCCGCCGATAAGGCCGGCCATCATGGCGATAAAGGTGAGCATCGGCAGCGATATCAACAAGGCCATTACGCGAGGCAACACCAGCAATTCGATCGGGTCCAGGCCCATCGCCCGTATCGCGTCGATCTCCTCGTTGGCTTTCATGGAGCCGATTTGCGCCGTGAAGGCGCTCGCGGTGCGCCCGGCCATCAGGATGGCGGTCAGCAGTACGCCGAACTCACGCAGGAACGAGTATCCGATCAGGTCGACCGTATAGATCGTTGCGCCGAAATCGGCCAGGACGGTCGAGCCGAGGAAAGCCACCACGGCGCCGACCATGAAGGTCAGCAGCGCAATGATCGGCACCGCGTCCAATCCGGTCTGTTCCATGTGCGCCACCAGCGGGGTGACGCGCCAGCGCTTGGGATGCGGCAGGGTCCGCACGATCGTTTCCAGGGTCAGGCCGATAAAGCCAAGCAGCTCGATCGTCTGTTGCCAGAATTTCTCTACCGCCGCGCCGATGCGTTCCAGCACATCGACGATGGAAGATCGTCTGGGTGGTTTGATCGGCTTGCAGTAGTTGTCCAGCGCGCTCCCGACCGTCTGAAGCAGGGCGCGCCGGGCCGGCGTCATCGCGGGGGCTTCGTGGGCGAGATCGGCCAGCCGCTTGGCGCCCAACAGATTGACCAGCAGGGATGCGCCTGCGGTATCGAGCGCACCCAGCCGGTCCAGGTCGACGATGACGTCATCCTGCAGCGTGGTTTTCAGTGTATTGACGCGCTGTTCCAGGGGCGCGTAATCGGCAAGCGTCCAATCGCCCGCTATGCGCAAACAGGGCGGCTGGGCCGTGACATCGAGGTTGGCACTTCCCGTCGCGGTCGATGTGCTCATAGCAGCGATATTACATGGGAGATGGACGATGTTCGCGGTTCATTCGGCAGAAATCTGAAGACTTGCCATCCGGTATGAGCCGCCGGGCGATGTGCGGGGTCCGGTTTTCGGCTAAATTTCACTTTTATGGCTGGCGGTTGCAGCCCTCTCCTTCGATATAGCGAAATTCCTATGTTCTCCATGTCCCGGCTTGACGCACTGGAAGCCGAAAGCATCCATATTTTCCGGGAGACCGCAGCATCCTTCCGACGGCCCGTCATGCTCTATTCGATCGGGAAGGATTCTTCCGTATTGCTTCATCTATTGCGCAAGGCGTTTTTCCCTGCATCGCCCCCCATGCCTCTGTTGCATGTGGATACGACTTGGAAGTTCCGCGAAATGATTGCGTTTCGGGATCAGGTCGCGTCAAAGGGCGATGTGGAAGTTCTGGTTCATATCAATGAGGAAGGCGTGCGTCAGGGAATTTCGCCACTCACGCATGGATCGGCGGTGCATACCGACATCATGAAAACCGTAGCTTTGAAGCAGGCTTTGGACAAGTACGCATTCGATGCGGCAATCGGTGGCGCGCGTCGCGACGAGGAGAAGTCGCGCGCGAAGGAGCGGATTTTTTCGTTCCGCAACGCCCAGCACCGTTGGGACCCGAAGAACCAGCGCCCCGAGCTTTGGAACAACTACAACACGTTTATTCAAAAAGACGAAAGCGTTCGGGTGTTCCCGCTCTCCAATTGGACCGAGCTGGACGTTTGGCACTACATCCGGCGAGAAAACATCCCGGTCGTTCCTTTGTACTTTGCCAAGGCCAGGCCGGTGGTCGAGCGTGATGGGGCTCTGATCATGGTGGATGACGAGCGTTTTACGTTACGGGACGGCGAGCAGGTGCAGATGAAGGACGTTCGTTTTCGTACGCTTGGCTGCTACCCCCTCACCGGTGCCATTGAGTCGCAGGCAGACACGCTGGACGGGATCATTGAAGAAATGAGCGTGTCGCGTAGCTCGGAGCGACAGGGGAGAGTGATCGATAACGACGCAAACGCCTCCATGGAGCGCAAGAAGCAGGAAGGCTATTTCTGATGACGATGGTCAACGCCAAACAGGACAATAGCGCCCAGGTGTCCGGCCTGCTTCGCTTCATCACGTGCGGAAGTGTCGACGACGGCAAGAGCACGCTGCTGGGCCGGCTACTCTATGACGCGGGCATGCTGCCTGACGATCAGATAGCGGCGCTGACTCGCGATAGCCGAAAACTGCACGCGGATGCGCCGGACGTACTGGATTTTTCGTTGCTTACCGATGGCCTCGATGCCGAGCGCGAGCAAGGTATTACGATCGATGTGGCGTATCGCTATTTCCACACCGCACGACGCAGCTTCATCGTGGCCGACTGCCCAGGGCACGAGCAGTACACCCGGAACATGGCTACTGGCGCATCGCAGGCCGACCTGGCGATAGTTCTGGTCGATGCTCGCAAGGGACTGCTGCCCCAGACGCGTCGCCATACATATATATGTGCATTGTTGGGGATTCGCCGGGTTGTTCTGGCCGTCAATAAAATGGATCTGGTCGATTATCGGCAGGACATCTATGACGACATTGTTCATGAATACCGCGAGCTAGCCGGCAAGCTGGGCATTGACGATGTCGATTGCCTCCCCACGGCGGCGCTCAGCGGCGACAATGTTGGTCGCCGTTCGCACCAGACCGCGTGGTATGACGGTCCGAGTTTGTTGGAGATACTGGAAACCGCGACGATCGCGACTCCACAGCCGGGGGAGTTCCGCATGCCCGTGCAGTGGGTCAATCGCCCGGACGCGTCCTTCCGGGGTTATGCGGGCACGATATGCGGAGGCGAGGTTGCGGTTGGTGATGCGGTCGTCGTGCAGCCTGCCATGCGCCAGGCGGTCGTGGAGCGGATCGTTACCGCCGATGGCGATCTGGAGCATGCAAATGCCGGTCAGGCGGTCACGCTGACCCTGGATCGCGAGATCGATATTAGCCGTGGGGACATCATCGCCAGCGCGACCAAGCCTGCACCGGTCGCAGACCAGTTTGCGGCGCATATGCTGTGGATGGGCGATGCACCGCTGCTTCCCAATCGTACGTATTGGCTGAAGGTCGGGGCGCGGACCGTCAACGTGCGAATAACCGCCATCAAGCACAAGGTCGATGTCAATACGCAGGCCAAGCTGGCTGCTAGCCGGCTTGATTTGAATGAAGTGGGCTACTGCAATCTCGATCTCGATCACGCCATAGCCTTCGAAGCTTATAAAACCAACCCGACCCTGGGCGGCTTTATCCTGATCGATCGCCAGAGCCACGCCACCGTCGGTTGCGGAATGTTGGACTTTGCGCTTCGGCGTGCCGCTAATGTGCATTGGCAGCATATCGATCTCGACAAGCAGATCCGCAGCCTGAGCAAGGGGCAGCAATCCCGATGCCTCTGGTTTACGGGGCTGTCCGGCGCGGGGAAATCGACTATCGCGAATCTGGTCGAGCGGCGGCTTCACGCCCTGGGTTACCACACCTATTTGCTCGATGGCGACAACCTTCGGCACGGCCTCAATAAGGATCTGGGCTTCACCAACGAGGCGCGCGTGGAAAATGTGCGCCGAGTGGCGGAGGTGGCTCACCTGATGGTGGATGCCGGCCTGATCGTGCTTGCCTGTGTCATTTCCCCGTTTGCCAGCGAGCGGCGGTTTGCGCGCGACCTCTTCGAGGAAAACGAGTTCGTCGAGGTATTCGTCGATACACCGCTGGACGAGTGCGAGCGACGCGATCCTAAAGGTCTTTATCGAAAGGCCAGGGCGGGCGATATCGCCAACTTTACGGGTATCGACTCTCCTTACGAGGTGCCCGAGCATCCGGAAGTACGCCTGGTGGCCGGAGGCCGTCGTGCCGAACAACTCGCCGAAGAGGTGGTTGCGTACTTGCTTCAGGGGCAGGGCAAACAGGAAGGCGGCGCGGCTCCATAGCCGCTTCCGCTATGGAGATGAAGCCGAGGCTTGGATTGCCCCCCGTCGGGCGGCGATAATCGGTGACTTTCCCCAGAGCACGTCACCATGACCGATAAGACCGTACTCAACGAGACCCACCGCGCCCTGGGCGCGCGCATGGTCGATTTTGGTGGCTGGGATATGCCGATCAACTACGGTTCGCAGATCGAGGAGCACCACGCAGTGCGCCAAGATGCGGGCATGTTCGATGTCTCGCATATGACCGTGATCGACTTGCACGGCGAGGGCACGCGCGACTTTTTGCGTCACCTGGTCGCCAACAGCGTCGACAAGCTGAAGGTGCAGGGCAAGGCGCTGTACACCTGCATGCTCAACGAGCACGGTGGCGTCATCGATGACCTTATCGTGTATTTCTTCGACGAGGCGCACTTTCGCCTGGTCGTGAATGCCGCCACGCGTGCCAAGGACCTGGCCTGGATCCAGCAGCAGGCGGCGGCGTTCGGCATCGAGGTCAAGGAGCGTCCGGACTTCGCCATGATTGCGGTGCAGGGCCCGCAGGCGCGCGCCAAGGTGTTGGGCTTGTTGCACGAGGTCGATCGCCCGCGCATCGAAAAGCTTGGCAAGTTCGCCGCCGCAGCGGGCCAGGGGCCCGGTGGCATGCCGCTGTTCGTGGCGCGCACGGGTTACACCGGTGAAGACGGTTTCGAGATCATCGTGCCCAATGAGCATGCCGTTGCCTTGTGGAATGCGCTGGCGAACGCCGGCGTGCGTCCGGCCGGCCTGGGCGCGCGCGACACCTTGCGCCTGGAAGCAGGCATGAATCTCTACGGCCAGGACATGGATGAGGACGTTTCGCCGTGGGAGGCCAATCTCGGCTGGACGATCTCGTTGGACGAGGGTCGCGATTTCATCGGCCGTGCCGCGCTCGAGAAGCAGAAGGCCGAAGGTGTAAAGCGCGTGATGGTCGGCCTGGTGCTGGACGACAAGGGCGTGCTTCGCCACGGGCAAAAGGTCCTGACCGCAAACGGCGAAGGTGAAATTCTTTCCGGAAGCTTCGCGCCCACGCTCAACAAGGCGGTCGCCTTTGCACGCATCCCCACCGGTGAACCGGGCGAGGTGCGCGTGGACATCCGCGGCCGCGAGGTGCCGGTCCGCATCGTGAAATATCCTTTCGTTCGCGACGGCAAGCCGCAGCCTGGCATCTGACGTTCATGCACAACCCGGCCGACCGAACTCCACTTCGGGCGGCCGGTATCCATCGAGCCGGTGGGCCAGACGACAAACCACTCAACGATGGTGTCGTCATACATCGGCTATCGCTACAATCGGTTGTCACCGTACCTATCGGTCCCCACAAGCGCTTACCTAGGAGCCCAACATGAGCGAGATCCCCGGCGATCTGAAATTTCTCAAGTCCCACGAATGGGCCCGTGTCGAAGACAACGGCCTGGTGCGCGTGGGTATTTCCGACCACGCCCAGGGTCAGCTCGGCGACCTGGTCTATGTCGAGCTGCCGGAAATCGGTAGCCAGGTGAAGGCAGGCGAGGGTGCTGCGGTGGTCGAGTCGGTCAAGGCCGCCTCCGACATCTATTCGCCGGTGACGGGCGAAGTCGTGGAGATCAACGAAGAGCTCAACGATACCCCCGAAACCATCAACGAAGACGCCTTCGGCAAGGGCTGGATCTTCGCCGTCAAGATCAGCGACCGTGGCGAACTCGACGAACTGCTGAGCGCCGACGAGTACGCCGAGGTCATGGAAAACGACGACCACTAAGCGTCTTCGGTGCCATGTTTTTCGGACGGCGGTCGCTGCGGCGACCGTCGTTTTTTTATGGCGCTCGGTGACGGTTCGTATACGTCGGGCAACATTCGCGAATCGACTTTCCGGTGGTGGCAGCGAACCTTTTCTCGTCGCGCCAATCCGGTCGAAGAAGGTGATTGCCGTCGCATCGACATGGACGGATTTGCGTCTGATTCGGTCGCTCGACGACTGCGATGTCGGGGTGCGAGGGTCCGTGTCCGATCGTGCTTCGACCCTCGCACAGGTCGATTGAGGGGTGCTGACGGCCCTTCGGAAGGGTGCCTGAGAAATTTTTTTTTGGGGTATCTCAGTCGACTTTCGTTCATCCAAATCGGCCTGTTCGGCAGCATCGCGGGCATCGTTTTGGATGGCGTGTTGATCTAGTTGATATGCAAGGAAAATAATTCCAGGCATTGCAAAAAACCACTTATTTTTAGGGGTTTTTAGCGTTTTATAGCATTTTTGTCATTTGGCTTTTTAGCTGTATGGACGTCCAAATGGAAATGCCTCCGAGGGGCCGCGAAGCCTTGTGGGACGCCGCTTTCAGGGGTGTCACAAGGTAGGTGAAACGCACTGATTTCACAGCTAAAATCAATTGACAGTAGAAATTTTCAGGAATAGCTTTCGCTTCAGATCACGGGGAACAGGTGTTATGACGTCATCGAAATTCATCAGGCCTTATGTCGACCACGGAGAGAAAGCCGGCGCAGTACGCAAGATCACGGTCTCGATTCCGTTGCACGTACTGAGGTTGCTGTCCGATGAACGCACCCGTCGCCAGGTGAACAATTTAAGGCACGCCACCAACAGCGATCTGCTGGTTGAGGCGTTCCTGCACGCTTTTACTGGGCAACCACTGCCAACTGATGAGGAGCTGAGACGAACTATGGCCACTGCCAAGAAAGCCACCAAGAAAGCTGCAAAGAAAGCCACCAAGAAGACCGCCGCTAAGAAGTCGACTGCAAAGCGTCCGGTCGCCCGTAAGCCGGCTGCCAAGAAGGCCGCCAAGAAGACTGTCCGCAAGACCGCGAAGAAGGCCGCTGCAAAGCGTCCTGCCGCTGCCAAGAAGGCTTCGGTGAAGAAGGTTGCGGTGAAGAAGGTTGCCAAGAAGGCCGCCAAGCGCACCGTGAAGAAGGCCGCTGCTGCCAAGGTGGTCAAGGCCACCCGCGCCGCCAAGGCCCCGAAGGCCGCCAAGGCCGCCAAGAAGTAATTCAAGCAATTATATAAGACTCGATTTTCTCTCCCTGCGGTGCCCAGCGCAGGGAGTACTTCGAAAGTGATTCGTCCCGGCCCATGGTCGGGACGCTTCGTTTCCGGGGCTAGGAAACGTAAGAAAAATTCTTATCCGCCCGTCGGATGGCGCTGCACATAGCGTGAAACCCTTTCGATGGACTGTGACGGGTCTGGCGATTTGCCGTGCTGCGCCTTTGCGGGTACCTTTCTCACTATCCGCGCCGCGGTGGCCTGGGGAGGCCTCCGCTCCTGGATCCACAGGGGGAAAAAGCGCGGGTATCTGGTTCAGACTTACGCGAGAGACCATGGATACCCGAAATATTCGTCATGCGCGTCGCTACGCGCGCGGGGCTATACGCCCTGTCGCCATCGCCATCGTTGCGGTTGTTGCCTTGTTTGCCGCATGCGCCTGGTTCCTGATCATCAAGCCGCACGAAGACCTGGTGATGTCCGACTCCGGCGGTCATCCGTCGACGCCGGTCACGGCCAGCAAGGTTGCAGCGCCGGCGCCGGTCAATGTCGGCGCGATGAGCCTTAACGAACTGCTCGCCGAAGCCCGCAAGGCGATGAACGAGCAGCGGATGCTCACCCCGGCCGGCAATAACGCGTTCGAGTTCTATCTGAAGGTGCTGGAGAAGCAGCCCGGCAATCAGGTGGCCGTCGATGCGCTGCGCGAGACCTTCCCGTTCGGTGCGAACTCGGCCGAGCAGGCGATCAACCAGCGTGACTTCGGCGAAGCCCAGCGCCAGATCGACCTGCTGGCCAAGGCCGATCCGGCCAACTACACCTTGACCATCCTGCGTTCCAAGCTCGACGCGCAGCGCAAGCTGCAGGATCGTGAGCAGCAGTTGGCATCCGATAAGGAGCGTCAGCAGCAGCTGGCTGCGCAGAAGGCGGTAACGGACAAGGCCGAAGCCGACCGCGTGGCTGCCGAACAGCAGAAGGCGGCACTGGCCGAGCAGCAGCGCGCCGCACAGGCACGTGCGGCACAACAGGCCGAGGCGACGCGTCAGCAACAGCAGCAGGCGGCAACCCAGACGGCCAGCGCCAGCGGTGCCAGCGCCGGTGAGGGTGGTGGTTCGGGCACGCATGGTCCGGTGTTGATCAAGGGCGGTCAGCCGCGTTACCCGACGGCAGCCATGCGCTCGGCGCAGGAAGGTTGGGTGGAGGTGAGCTTTACGATCTCGCCTGAAGGCACCGTCGGTAATGTGAAGGTGCTGGACGCGCAGCCGCGCCACGTATTCGACCGCGCAGCGATGGACGCAGTGAGCCGCTGGAAGTACGAGCCGGCGACGCAGGCGGGCACGCCGGTGGCGTCGGAGCGGCAGCAGCGGATCGAGTTCAAGTTGAATTAGTGAAGACGGCGCGCTTTGCGCGCCGTTGGTTTTGTGGGAGTGGTTGCAGTCCGGGCTCGCGGTTGCGTCACGGCGGGTCGCGACTGAAGGAAACCTCGAATAACCTCAGTTTTGATTTCTCGTCATCCCAGCGTAGGCCGGGACCCAGTGGCGTCAGTTTTAAGTTTTCGCGATAGAGCTGACTTTTGTAGGCTCTCGCGACAACTGATCGCAAGGCCACTGGGTTCCGGCCTACGCCGGAATGACGAATAGGAGAGGTTTTTCGAGGTTCCCTGAAGTCGCTCCTACAAACTAGCCGGGCATCGCTAGCTTGTAGGAGCGACTTCAGTCGCGACCGTCCCGCTGCCGCAGCGCCGTGAGCGTGATTGTCGCCGCGGCACCTTCACTGTGCCGCGCGCTTCCTCTTCTTCGTTGTCGGCGTGGCCTTCTTCCCCTTCGCCTTCCTCGCTTTGGCCGGCGCAGCGGCCACTGGCGCGGCACCCTCGACGTCGGCCCAGTCCACATGCGGCAGGCCCAGCATGCTGTCGAGCACCATCGGCATCAGGCCCGAAGGGACCGGGCCGGCCGAGTTCCACATGGTGACCACGCCGGCGTGATATTTCGGAAAGAAGCCGATCATCGTGCGATAGCCTTCGACCGCGCCGGCATGAAAGATCAGGGTCTCGCCGCCGTACTCGAACACACGCCAGCCGAGCGCGTAGTGCGCGTCGGTAATGCGCGCGCGGCGCCACGGCGTGGAATGCATCTCCACCGGCGTGGGCACGCCCGGTTCGTGCAGTACGTCGAGCAGGGATTGCGGCAGCACGTCCGGACGGCCGCCCATCTGGGCGATCAGCCATTGCTCCATATCGTGCAGGCTGGCGTTGACGCCGGCCGCCGGTGCAACGCGGTAATACGTTTCGTTCGGCTCGAACGGTACCCACGAGCCCCTGCCGGCAGCGCGGTGGGGGCGCGCCCAGCTCTTGCTCGACTCCAGCGCGTCGCGGCCGTAGCTGGCGGTTTTCATCCCCAGGGGAAAGAAGATGCGCTTGTCGACCAGCCGATAGAAGAAGTCGCCGGTCTGCGCATAGAGCACGTCGCCGATCAGGCTGAAGGCGACGTTCTGGTAGCCGTAGCACTGGCCTACGCCGCAGGCCATGTCGACTTCGTCGAGCTTGCGCACCAGCTCCTCGTAGGAGATGTTGCCTTCGAGCATGTTGTCGTAGGTGTTGCGCGGCAGGCCCAGGCGTTGGCCAAGAATGTCGCGCACGGTGGCCTGACTCGAGGCCTGCGCGTCCTTGAGCTTGAAGAACGGCAGCACGTCGGCCAGCTTGGTGTCCCAGCCGAGCTTGCCGTCCTCGACCATGACGCCGGTAACGGCGGTGGCGAAGGCCTTGGACAGCGATGCAAGTCGAAAGACCGTATCGGGCGTCACCGGCTCGCGCGTGGCGGCATCGGCGTAGCCGAGGGTGTGCTCGAATACGACCTTGTCGTCGACGACCACCGCGGTGGCCATGCCGGCCACGGCATCGCGCTCTTCGAGCTTGCCCAGCCAGTCCTGGTACGCGGACACCGTTTCCTTGACGCGGTCGGGTGGGAGTTCCTCGCGAGGGAAGGTTACCGGGTGTGCGGCGGTGGTCTCGGCATTGCCGGTGACCTGGGCGAAGGCGGGCGTGCTGGCAAGGCCCACTGCGCCGGCTATCAACAGAAAAAGATTGCGGAACGGCATGCTGCTCAACAAAGGTCTCGGCGGCGGGGAACGCCTTGGCAGAAAGGGGGAGGGCGAGTGCTGCTTATGTCCCGATTGTCGTGCACTTCCCGGTGGCCTACAACGAAAAATGCAGACCTGCCACGTCGATCGTCAGACCAGGGTTCAGCCGTCGCGCATTCACGACTGCGTGAGCTTCGACAACTTGCGCCGCGTGAAGGTTCGCGGCCTGTCGCTTGCTGCGAAGCAACAGGCAAAGTTTGCGTGCTAGTCTTGCCGCGACCCACGCCGGATTCACGCCGTTGAACGCTCGCCCCATCGCTGCGTCTGCGAATGCCGCCCCTGCGTTGTCCGCGCTGGCGTTCTTTTTCCTGATGACGTCGTACTACATCATTCGCCCGGTGCGTGATCAGCTGGGCGGTGCGGTCGGTTCGCAGTCGCTGCCATTGTTCTATCTGGTCGTTTTCGTGGTGATGCTGGCGCTGACACCGGTCTTTGGTGTCCTGGCCGCACGTTTTCGCCGTAAGCAATTGCTGGGCTGGAGCTACTGCTTCTTCATCGCCTGCCTGCTGGCCTTCGTGCCCGCCTTCGTGGCGCAGGACCGGATCGGCGCGCGTTCGTTGGGCGTGGTGTTTTACGTCTGGGTGAGCGTCTTCAACCTGTTCGTGGTGTCGCTGTTCTGGAGCTTCATGGCCGACATTTTCAACGGCCAGCAGGCACGGAGCGTGTTTCCGTTGATTGCCTTGGGCGGCATGGCGGGCGCGATTTTCGGCCCGCTGGTGACCAAAGCCCTGGTGCAGACACTCGGTGTTGCGCCGCTGCTGGTGGTTTCGGCCGTTACGCTGGCGCTGGCGTTGGGTGTGCTGCTGTTTCTTTCGGGCGAACAGGACCGATCCGGCGACCGACAGGGCGAGCCGGTCGGTGGTTCGCTATGGGCAGGCATCAAGGAGCTGGTGACAAAGCCGTTCCTGCGCTACATGGCCGTATTGATGCTGCTGGGCGATGGCATTGGCACCTTGGCCTATGCTCTGCTCGCCGACTACAGCAAGGCGCATTTCACCGACAAGGTCGCGCGCACGGCGTTCTACAACGATCTGGATCTCTACGCCAACCTGTTGGGCGTGGTGTTGCAGCTGACCGTCACCCGCTGGTTGATGATTCGGCGCGGCGCGGTCGCTGCGCTGGTGGTTACCTCGCTGATCAACTTGCTGCTGTTGGCCGCCATCGTGATATGGGGGCCGGGCGAAGTTCCTGGAGTAACGCTGGGTCTGCCGTTGCTGGCCATCCTGACGATCGGTTCGCGTGGCTTTACCTATGGCATGACCAAGCCGGCCTCTGACGCGCTCTACACGCGCGTGCCGCGGGAGACCCGTTACAAGGGTAAGAACTTCATCGAAACGGCGGTGTGGCGCCTGGGTGACGTGCTGGTCACCAGTGGAGTCAGCCTGTTCGGCATGCTGGGCGTGAGTGTCGCCGGCATGGCGAGTGTCGGTGTGGGCGTTTCGGTGCTTGCGACCTGGGTGGCGCGCCAGATCGGGCGCGCTCCCGACCTGGCACCGGAGACCGCCGCTCAACCACCCGTTGCGCGGCGGGCTTGAAAGCCTTCCTTCCTCAGCTCGCGATATAACGCTGCAGCTGTTCGATCTGCTCGGCCTGTTCGCCGATGACCTCTTTGACCAGGTCGCCGATCGAAATGACGCCCACCACGGTTTCCTTGTCGACCACCGGCAGGTGGCGGATGCGGCTATCGGTACACAGCCGCATGCAGTCGAACACGTCGGTATCGGGCGATACGGTCAGCACCGGACTGCTCATGATTTCCGATACGGCCGTCTGCGCGGACGAGCGGCCCTGCAGGATGACCTTGCGCGCATAGTCGCGCTCGGAAAGGATGCCGACCAGAACATCGCCGCGCATCACCAGCAAGGCGCCGACGCGTCGCTCGGCCATATGCTTGATCGCTTCGAGCACCGGTACGTCCGGTGCGATGGCATAGATATCGCTGCCCTTGTTTTCCAGAAGATGCTTCACCTGACGCATGCTGATCGCTCTCCCTCCGGCCGCGGGCCGGCCGCGTGCGGATCAGTCTAACGCTGTCCCCGATGGCAGATGTAGCCCGTTTGTGAAGCCTGCCGGGCCGGGGTCAGGCGTGGAAATCTTCGTCGATAAAGTACAGCGGCCGTTGCTTGCTCTCGGCATAGTTGCGGCCGAGGTACTCGCCGATCACGCCCAGCGCCAGCAACTGCACCCCGCCCAGAAACAGGATTACCAGCATCAGCGTGGGATAGCCGCGGACCGGATCGCCGTAGATGACCGACTTGGTCAGCACCCACAGGCCATAAACGAAGGAAAGCAGGGAAGAGAACAGGCCTACCCAGGTCGCCAGTCGCAGCGGCGCGGTCGAGAACGACGTCACGCCTTCGATAGCCAGCTGCAGCAGGCGCCAGTAGTTCCACTTGGTGGTGCCGGCCTGACGCGGCTCGCGCTGGTAAAGCACGGCGGTCTGGCGGTAGCCGATCCAGGCAAACAGCCCTTTCATGAAGCGCTGGCGCTCGCGCAACTGGCGCAGGGCGTCCAGCGCGCGGCGCGAAAGCAGACGGAAGTCGCCGGTGTCGCGCGGGATGGGCGTATCGGACAGTCGCTCCATGCCGCGATAGAACGCCGCCGCGGTGAAGCGTTTGAAGCGGGTCTCGCCCTCGCGCACGCTGCGTGTCGCATAGACCACGTCATAACCGGCCCGCCATTGCTCGATCAATTGCGGGATCAATTCGGGCGGATCCTGCAGGTCGGCATCGATCACCACGACCGCATCGGCGTCGGCCTTGTCCAGGCCGGCGGTCAGAGCCGCCTCCTTGCCGAAATTGCGCGACAGGCGCAAACCGCCGACGTGAACGCCTTCAGTACGCAGGCTTTTGATCAGCTCCCAGGTGTTGTCCGAGCTACCGTCATCGACATAGAGCACAGTGCATTCCAGCGGCAGCGCAGCCAATACCGCGCCCAGCCGTGCGTGGAAAGCTTCCAGCACCGAGGATTCGTTATACGCAGGCACGACGACGGCGAGTTTCTGCATGGACTCATCTACTGGGTAAAAAACCAACGCATCTTAAAGGGTTTGCCGATCAGCGTCGGCGTTGCAGATACCCTGGGCCACCCAATTGCCCCATCTGTTGCTGAATCCAGTTGGCGCGACGCTGCACGTAGGCGCTTGGCTTGTCCACCCGAAAGCGCCTGGGGTTGGGCAGTACCGCGGCGAGTCGTGCGGCCTGGGCGGCGCCCAGGCGCGATGGCGGGGTACCGAAATACGCATCGCTGGCCGCGCCCACGCCATAGATGCCATCGCCCAGCTCGGCGATGTTCATATAGACCTCGAGGATGCGCTGCTTGGGCCAGGTCAGTTCGATCAGGATCGTGAAGTACGCTTCCAGGCCCTTGCGCACGAAACTGCGCCCGTTCCACAGGAACAGGTTTTTCGCCGTCTGCTGGCTGATCGTGCTGGCGCCGCGCAGACGTTTGCCGTCGTCGGCCGCGTCGATGGCATCCTGGATGGCGTCGACGTCGAAGCCATGATGAAACGGGAATTTCTGGTCTTCGCCGGCAACCATCGCCAGCGGCACATAAGGCGAGACCCTTTCCCAGGGGACCCAGCGCTGATGAATTTCAAACCCCGGCTGGCCGTGCACAAGCGCACTCAGCCGGCGCTCCATCATCACGGCCGAGGTCCATGGTGGTACGAAGCGCAGGATCAGTACCACGAGCCAGCTCAGTGCCAGCCAGGCGACCATCAGGATGGCGACGGATCGCAGGATTCGGACAGGCAGCGAACGTGTTTGGGGCATGGCAACGCGGGCTTGAGGTTCGTTGCAGTATATAAGGCTCTCGCGCCGCTCTGAGACTTAGGGTCGGTGCCGGTTGCAGCGGGCGGCCTATGCCCCCATCTTCTCCCGCTTGGCCGTTGGTGGCCCATTGCTGTTCAAGAGGTTCGGACGTGGAAACCGTGTTGCTCGACGACGTATTGCATCGCTTTTTGCTTGAGCGCGCCGGTGTGCGTGGCGTGCTGGTGCGCCTGGGCCCCTCGTGGCGTGACGTAGCGGGCCGTGCCGACTATCCCGAGGCCGTTGGCACGCTGCTCGGCCAGAGCCTGGCTGCGAGCGCCATGCTTACCGGCAATATCAAATTCGAAGGCGCACTGTCGATCGAGCTGAAGAGCTCCGGCGCCTTGCGTCTGTTGTTCGCCGAGTGCACCGATCAGGGTCGCCTGCGTGGCCTGGCGCGCTGGAACGATCCGCTGCCGGAGCCATTGACCGTTTCGGATCTGCCCGGCGCGGTGATGGCCATCACCATCGGTCATGCCGAGCGCGGCCAGCGCTATCAAGGGCTGGTCGATCTGCACCACCCGAACCTGGGCGAAGCGTTGGAAAACTACTTCAATCAGTCGGAGCAGCTACCGGCGAAAATCCTGCTTGCAGCCAACGGCGAGCACGCGGTGGGCCTGATGCTGCAGCGCCTGCCCGGCGAAGGCGGTCACAGCGCGACCGACGACGAGGACGGCTGGAACCGTATCGAGCACCTGACGGCAACGCTGGGCGCGGAAGAGCTGTTGAATACCTCGCCCGAGCAGCTGCTGTATCGGCTCTATCACGAAGAGTCCGTGCGCCTGTTCGAGCCGCGTCCGCTGGCCTTCGGCTGCAGCTGCACGCGCGACCGGGTGGAGTCGATGCTGCGTTCGCTGGGTCGTGAGGAAGTCGAGGCGGCACTGGAAGCACGCGATGGCGAGATCGAAGTGATCTGCGAGTTCTGTGCGCAGCGCTATACGTTCGATCGCATCGATGCGGAGCACTTGCTGAGTGCCAGCCATAACGCTGAGGCGTCGACGACGTCGCAGTGAGGTCGCCGCGCGCAGCGCGGCTGTGAGGACGGCCTACTGCGTGGCCTGTGAGGTCGATCGCTGCGCGATCTGTGAGGTGCAAGGGCAAAAGCTGATGGGCGCAAGTCTTGTTGCTTTTTCCCCTAACACCTAACAGGCCACGCAGTAGGCCGTCCTCACAGCCAGCGACGCGGGCGACCTCACGATCAAGGCACCGCAAACCGTTTCTCATGCTGCAACCACACCTCAGCCGGCCTTGGTGTGGCGAACAAAAAGCCCTGCCCGAATCGGCAGCCGACGCGCAGCAAGGCTTGCCGTTGCGGTTCCTCTTCGATGCCTTCGGCAATCACCTGCATCTGCAGCGAATCGGCCAGTACCTGGATCGCACGCACCACGGCCAGACCGTTGCTGCTTTCGCGTGGGATTTCGGTAATGAAGGAACGGTCGATCTTCAACGTGTCGATCGGATACTGGTGCAGGTAGCTCAGCGACGAGTAGCCGGTGCCGAAATCGTCGAGCGCGATGCCGACGCCCTGCTCGCGTAGATTGGACAGGATGCGCTTGACCTGGGTCGGGTTTTCCAACAGCGCGCGCTCGGTCACCTCGATGCGCAGCGACTGAGGCGGCAGGCGGTGCGAAGCGAGCAATTCGAGCAGGCGATTGTCCAGATCCGGCGAGCGGAAATGCCGGCCCGACACATTGATGCTGACGAAGCCTTCATTGCCGACAAGCGCCTGTACCTGCGCGCAGGCCTGTTCGAAGATCTGCCAGTCGATGCTTTCCGCGCAGCCGCTTTCTTCGGCGATCGCGAGAAAATCGCTGGGTGTCAGCAGGCCGCGCTCGGGGTGGCGCCAGCGCAGCAGGGCTTCGTAACCGACCGTCTGGCCGGTTTCGAGCGCCACGATGGGTTGATAGAAGGGGACGAATTCGTTGCGGCTCAGGCCGCGGCGCAGGTCGCCTTCCATTTCCAGCAACGACAGCGCTTCGCGACGCAGGCGGTCGTCGAACACGGCGGCGCGATGACGGCCTTCGTCCTTGGCGCGATACATCGCCGCGTCCGCATCGCGCAGCAGTTCTTCCGGGCGCTGGTAATGCTGGCCGGGCAGCGCGATACCGATCGATGCAGAGGTGAAGATCTCCTTGGCGCCGAGTCGGAACGGCGCCTGCAATTCGTCGATGATGCGTTCGGCAATCAACGAGGCCATGCGGATATCGGTGATGCCCTCGGCCAGCACGGCGAATTCGTCGCCGCCCAGGCGCGCCACCACGTCGCGCGTTTTCAGGCAGGCGCGAATGCGGCCGCCGACCTGGAACAGCAGGTCGTCGCCGACCAGATGGCCGACCGAATCGTTGATGACCTTGAAGCGGTCCAGGTCGATAAACAACACGGCAAAGAGTTCTTGCGAATTGTTGTGATAACGCTGCAGCGCCTGTTCGAGCCGCTGCAATAGCAGCGTGCGATTGGGCAGGCCGGTGAGCGAGTCGTGCAAGGTCTCGTACTTGAGCCGGCGCTCGACGCGCTCGCGCTCGGCAATCTGTTCGCGCAGGTCGCGATTGGCCAATGCCAGCGCGCGCGTACGCTCAGTGACGCGGCGCTCCAGGCTGGCGTAAGCCTGCTTGAGCGATTCGGTCGTGTGCTTGCGTTGCAGTGCGTTGGCGACGTGGTAGCCGACGAAGGTCAGCAGTTCCTGATCGCGTTCGTCGTAGGTGTGTTCGGGCGAATAGCTCTGCACTGCCAGCACGCCCATGGCGCGCTCGCCCCAGATCAACGGCACGCCAAGCCAGCAGACCGAGCGCGTGCCGAACTGGCCAATTTCGCCGAGCTGGCACAGGCGGTCGATCTCCTGCGGATCGGCGAGCAGTGGCTTGGCATGGCGCAGCACGTATTCGGTGGCGCCGCGGCCGTGTGCGCGCGGTAAACGCACGCTGTCGAGCTCGTCGATCGAGTAGGGGAACGTCAGCTGCTTGTTTTCGTCATCCAACAGCGCGATGTAGAAGTTGCGTGCATACAACAGGCCGCCGATGACGCGATGGACCGCAGCATAGAAGTTATCCAGGCTTTCGGTGGCGTTGGCCAGCTCCGCGATACGGAACAGCGCGGCCTGCAGCCGCTCGCCGCGCTGACGTTGCAAGACCTGCTGGCGCAGCACGCGGTTGGCTTCACGCAATGCCGCCGTGCGGCTGGCGACGCGGCGTTCGAGTTCGGCATGCGCCTCGCGGCGTTCCAGTGCGGTCTGTACATGCTGCGCGACGTAGCTGAGCAGTTCGCGATCATGCTGCGTGTAATGCGTGTCCTCGCGATAGCTCTGCATCACGATGCCGCCGACGACATGGCCCTCGCGCAGGAGCGGTACGCCCAGCCAGTGTTCGCAGTTGGGCCCCACCGGCCGCAGGTGCTCGCCAAGCTGATGGGTCAGTTCCTCGATCGAGCCCATGATGGGCTGGCCGCCCTGCAGCAGATGCCAGGTCAGGCTGTGACGCATTTCCTGCAAGGGCTGGCTTTCGTCCGGCGCGGGCGGATCCTTGTCGACCGTGTCCACGTAATAGGGAAAGCGCACATTTCCGGTGGCCGCGTCGTGGAGCACGATGTAGAAATTTTCCGCGTACATCAGGCTACCGAGGATGGCATGCAAGGAGCGCATCATCTCGGTCATGTTGTGCTCGGCACCGGCCTGCTCCGCGATCGCGTACAGGGCGCGCTGCAGACGCTCAGCCAGTGCCAGCCGCGAAATCGCCTCGTACAGTCGCGATGTCTCGGCGAGCTGGCGCAGGCGCGCGGACGCCAGGCGCCCCAGCCAGATCATCTGTTCACGCAGAATGTCCGGCAGGACGGGGCCGTCGGCGTTGGCGTCGAGCACCAGCGTGCGAAGTCCCTGCGGGTCATCGGCCAGTTCGATGCGATGGCTGCTGACGGCGGTCGCGGTATCCGTGACGGCCTGCCAGTGCAGATGGCCGGCCACCCTCAGCTCTTTCAAGGCCGTGTCACAGATCTCGAATACATTGGCCGCGTCGGAGGCCCTGAACAGCCGTTCAGCCGCGGCGCGCACCACCACGATCCCCTCTTCGGAGAGGAGCAGGGGCGCACTGCTGATTGGCGCGGAATTCATCGGTCGCGGCCAGACTTCAAAGGTGGCTGATGGGGCAACTTTATATCTTGTCGATTCAGCTTTGTCGCCCAGTGTCTATCGGCCGGGAACCATGCAGGCTGAAGGGGTTCTAAGCGGCGGCCAAAACGGCGTAAGTCTTTTCAGGGAAAGGGAAAAAAAATCCCTCGGTTTGGTGGTAAACCGGTTGTTATTAAAAAGTAAAATGTGCTACGCTCACCTCGCAAATCCCTCGGGGGAGGGATGGCCAACGGAACCTATCGAGCGCCATGCGTCGCCTTCTACTTTCATTGCCGATTTTGCTGATGCCGCTTGCTGCGGCGGGGCAGGTCGTGGCCAATGATCAGGCGTCGCGGCCCTTGCTGCTGCAGCAATCGGACCAGTTCCCGGCCAACCCGGATACCGCCAACAATGGCTTCAGCTCCGGCACGGGCGCAGCCCAGCAGGGTGCTTCGCCGCTAGTGCTGCGTCCGGACACAAAATCGAAAACCGTCGATACCCAGTACGGCCTGGGACCCAACCTGCAGGCACACGCCTCGGTCAGCGAACACTCCTGGGCCAACGGCACCTCCACGCCGCGGGTGGTCAGCAGTGAGCTTGGTGCTACCTATAACGTCGATCGTTACAGCGTAGGCCTCAGTGTCAGTGCCAACGGCACGCCCAATAGCGCAGCGCTACCGCGTCTGTTGCCCGGTGGCGCGCTCGGCAACGTAAACGGTCTGGCCAGCTTCGACAGTAGTGCCCAGCTCAATGCCCGGGGCCGTCTCGCCCTGGACAGCAAGAGCGGTATCGATCTGGGTGCCAGCGTGGGCCGCGTACGCCTGTTGCCCGGCAATCTGCTCGGTGTCAGCACGCTGGACCAGAAGGCCTTGAGCTTCGGCGTCGACCGTGGTCCGCTGAGTGGCGCCATCGTCGGCCGCTCGCTGCAGCCGCAAGCAGGCATTCCAGGTGCCTACAATCCGGACCGTCGCTGGAACAGCATCGATCTTGGCGTAACCTGGCGCCTGCCGTGGCAGGGCGAACTGAGCATCGGTGCGCAGAATGTGTGGTCCTCGGGCAATGGCGTGAATACACCGACGGGTCCCGAGCCGGATCAGTCGCGTACGCCGTACGTGCAGTATCACCAGGATCTGTAAAGCTGGCCCTTCGGGCCTGTGAGGTCGCTCACTGACGTTCGCTGTGAGGAGTGAACAGGTAACAGAAAAAAGCCGGCTCTATGGCCGGCTTTTGCTATTCCCTTACTCCTGACAGGTCGCGTAGCGCCGTCCTCACAGCTCGCAAGGCGAGCGTCCTCACCCACCCTTCTTAAGTCGCAAATCCCCACTGAATGTCTCAATCGTGATCTTGCCGCCGCCGTTGCCGGCGGTCGTATTGAGCTCGCTGCCGGGGCCGTTGTCGTTTTTCTTCGGTGTACCGAAGTCGCTGCGCATGTCGCCGCTGAAGCTGGTGGCATGGATCGTGGCCGACAGGTTGGCAGGTAGCTGCAACTGCACATCACCGCTCATGCTGTCGATGCTGTAGCTGCCGCTGCCGGCCACCCCGCCACCGAGCTGCACATCGCCGGAGACGGTGCTGAGGTTGAGCTTGCGCCAGGGGCCGCCGTTGACGTGGATGCGGCCCGAGACGGTCTGCAGTTCCGCGGTGTTGCCAACGCTGGGGGCGAGGATGTCGCCGCTGACGGTCTGCAGATCGACGCTGTCGGCGTGGCCGGCCAGTTCGATGCTGCCGCTGACGCTGTTGGCTTCGAGCGATGGCGTACGCGCATTGATGCGGATCTTGCCGCTGACGCTGCTGACCTTGATCCTGCCGCCCTCGATACCGTCGATACCCAGTGGCGCGCTGACGACTTCGACTTCCAGCGAGGCTCCCTTAGGGACGCGGAGGTCGAGCGTGCTCGGTTGCATCGAAGTGTCGCTGTTCCAGTTGAACCAGCCGGCCTTGCCGCCTTGCGGTTCCACCTTGATCGACATGTCGCTGTTGCTGCCGTCGATGGTCAGCGGCTTGGCGCCTTCGCCCAGCCGGCCGGATACCTGCACCTGATTGCGATCCCAGGCGGTGATGGTGACGGCGCCCTTGATGTTGGTGATTTCGATATGCGCATTGATCGCGGCATCATGGCTGAGATTGATCGGCGTATCGGCCAGCGCCTGGCCAATCGCGAAGCAGAGCAGCAGTGGCGTGTAGCGAATGATTTTCATATGAGGCTCCTGCAAGCTCAGCCTGCCTGGTTTTCCATGTGACGCAGTTGCGACTGTTGGCGTTCGGTGCGGTCGAGCAAGCGTTGCAGCGCGACCGAATCGGGCGCCTGCTTGAGCGCCTGACGTAGTTCCAGTTGCGCGGCATCCAGTTCAATCGCCGCGCCTGCCAGGCGCGGATCGGACGGCTTCCAGCGGGTCAGGTCGGGCGTCGTGGCCGTCGGCGTCGCCGTGCTCGCCAGTTCCGTACCGTTCTGTACCTGCTGTTGCCTAAGATGAAAGACCACACCGCCGGCAAGGATCACCAGGCCGGCAAAGCTCGCCGCAAGCAACCACACCCGATGGTGGCGGCGGCGTGCCGGCGGCGTTGAAACCGTTGGCTGCGCGGCGTCCAGGGCCGCATCAATCTGCGTCCACAGGTCGCGTTGCGGGGCGACCGGCTCGCGCAGGGCGCGCATCTGACGGTGCCATTCCAATTCGTTCATGAGCCTTCTCCCAACACGTTTCGCAGCAATCCGCGGGCACGATGCAATTGTGCTTTGGATGATCCAACAGCCATACCTAGTTCTTCACCGATCTCTTCGTGCTTCCAGCCTTCCACGTCATGCAGCACCAGCACGGCACGAGCGCGAGGTGGCAGCTTGGCGATGGCGCGTTCCAGTTCGTCGCGTTCGGCGGCGCAGAACGGCGTTTCGCCGTGATCGGGTACCAGCTCCTCGTCCATCATGTAAACCGGGTCCGAACCACGCGAGCGGATGTCCATCAACGCGACATTGACCGCCAGCCGATACAACCAGGTACTGAAGGCGCTTTCGTGACGAAAGCCAGCGAGTTTCTGCCAGCAGCGCACAAAGGCTTCCTGCGTCAAATCTTCGGCGCGTGCATGGTCGTAACCGGCCAGGCGATAAACAGCGCCGTAGATGCGGTCGACATGCTGGCGATACAAACGCTGGAACGCCTGCCGGTCACCCGCCGCCGCTGCCTTGACGTCATCCGCATCGCTCCGGTCCGCGACATGCGCGGGCGGCGGGATGTTTCCGGATGTAGGGCTGGCAGCGATCATCTTGCTGGTTCTGATGCGGCTGATGCGTTGAAGGTTTAGATAAATGGCAAAAAAACGGGCAGCCAGGCTGCCCGTGTCGGAACAAAATGCATGGAGTTACCGGCTGCGTCCAGAGGCGGAAGTCCTGGAGCAGTCCCGGGGCTTCAGGACGCGACGGCGCGACGCGATGGCTGTTGGGCCGCTTCGCCCAAGGCCTGGGCCACCCGTTGCTGCTCCGCGCGCAGGCGTTGCGGCAGGCGTGCACCGAAGCTTTCCAGATACTGGCCGATGGCGGCGAGCTCGGCCTGCCAGCCGGCGAGGTCGATATCGAGCAGTTCGGTCAGTGCGTTCGGGGATACGGCGAGACCCTCGGTACGAAGTTCTCCCTTGGCCGGCACCGTGCCGATCGGCGAATGGACGCCATGGGCCGTGCCTTCGATACGCCCGATCATCCATTCGAGCACGCGCAGGTTCTCGCCGAAGCCCGGCCACAGGAACTTCCCGTCCTCGCCCTTGCGGAACCAGTTGACGTGGAAGATTTTCGGCAGCTTGGCGCCAGGGCGGTCGAACGAAAGCCAATGGCTGAAGTAGTCGCCGTAGTGATAGCCGCAGAACGGTTTCATCGCCATCGAGTCGCGACGCAGCACACCGACGGCGCCGGTAGCGGCGGCGGTAGTTTCCGAACCCATTGCTGCGCCCATCAACACGCCATGAGTCCAGTCGTTCGCCTGCATGACCAGCGGCAGCAGGGACGGACGGCGCCCGCCGAAAACGATCGCGCTGATCGGCACGCCCTGGGCATCTTCCGCCTTGGGCGACCAGGTCGGGCACTGTTTGGCGCTGACGGTGAAGCGGGAATTGGGATGCGCCGCGGGGCCGTTGACCGGATCGTAGGGGCGGCCCTGCCAATCGATGACAGGCGTGCCGGGCAGGCCTTCCCACCAGGGCTGGTTGTCGGCGGTGATCGCGACATTGGTGAAGATGGTGTCGCGCGCAATCGTGCTCAGCGCGTTGGGATTGCTTTCTTTGCTGGTTCCCGGCGCCACGCCGAAGAAACCGGCTTCCGGGTTGATCGCATAAAGGCGGCCGTCGTCACCGGGACGCATCCAGCAGATATCGTCGCCCACGGTCCATACCTTCCAGCCGTCGCGGCGATAACCTTCCGGCGGAATCAGCATGGCGAGGTTGGTCTTGCCGCAGGCAGAGGGAAACGCAGCGGCGATGTAATGCGTTTCGCCCTTTGGGTTTTCGATACCTACGATCAGCATGTGTTCGGCCAGCCAGCCTTCCTGGCGTGCCTGCCAGCTGGCGATGCGCAGCGCATGGCATTTCTTGCCGAGCAGGGCATTGCCGCCATAGCCGGAGCCGTACGACTTGATCGTCAGCTCTTCCGGGAAATGCATGATGAAGCGACGTTCCGGATCGAGCTCGCCGGTGGAATGCAGGCCTTTGACGAACTTCCCTTCGCGCTCGATACGCGTCTGCGCTGGAGCGCCCATGCGGGTCATCGTGCGCATGTTGATGACGACGTAAGGACTGTCGGTGATTTCGACGCCGCAACGGGCGAGCGGCGAGTCGATCGGTCCCATGCAATAGGGGATCACATACATCGTGCGCCCTTCCATGCAGCCCTCGAACAGCGCATCCATCTTGCTGTGCGCCTCGGCGGGAGCCATCCAATGGTTGTTCGGACCGGCGTCCAGTTCGTCCCTGGAGCAGACGAACGTGAGGTGTTCCACACGGGCGACGTCCGAAGAATGAGAGCGATGGAGATAGCAGCCGGGGTGCGTGTCCTGGTTGAGTTCGACCAGTTCGCCGCTGGCGAGCATCTGCTGGACCAGGGTCTGATATTCGGCATCGGAGCCGTCGCACCAGTGGATGTGTGCGGGTCGGGTCAAGGCTGCGACTTCGTCGACCCAGCGCTGCAGCGCTTCCAGTGTGCTCGCCATGGATTCCTCTCTGGTCTTGCGGCAAATGATTGTAGAAACGCTAGTTTACGATCACTGGCATTGCAAGGCGCGGCGCAACAAGCGAGCGCTGAGTGGCGCAATGAGAGACGAATGGCTGACGCCGCCGCCCATGCCTGACGGCAACGAAATTAATCTTCAAGGGGTGAAGAAAAGCTCAGGGGGCGCGCGACCCCACTTACTTCTCACTCCTGACAACTCACTCCTGCTCTTAAGCGGGGATCAGCGTCGCGATCATGTGCTCGACATAGGCGTCGAACTCGTCGTGGCTGATGCGGGGCAGGCCCAGGGTGAAATTGAGCTGCAGGAAACCGACGTAGGCGGCGTAGGTGAGGCGGGCGCGGTTGAGCGCTTCGACGGGCGGCATGCCGGCTTCGCGATAGGCCGTATGCAGAAATTCCATGCGCCGCTGCGACACGCGGGCCATGACCGGCACCACCTGTGGGTGATCGAGTGCCTTGAGCAGGGCGGCATAGACGCGATGCGGCTGCAGCTCGTGGGCGACGCGACGGAACAGTTCGGGCAGCCGCTCGCGCGGGTTCGGGATCGCTTCGATCTGGTTGATCACTTCGCGTTCGCCGTACTGCTCCCAGCGTTCCAATGAGGCTTGCAGCAGCGCTTCGCGAGTGCGGAAGTGCCAGTAGAAGCTTCCCTTGGTGACGCCCAGCCGGCGGGCCAGCGCTTCGACGGCAACGGCGCCGACGCCTTGTTCGGCGATCAGGGCAAGGGCGGCGTCTTCCCAATCTTCCGCGGACAGGCGGCTGCGTTCGGTCTTGTTACTGGCATTCATCGTGGCATGGTAGCCGCAGTCCCGGGCATTGCAAGGGAGGGAGCAGGTAAGTGGTTGATTGAGGGTGTCTTTGAAAAGGCGAGGCATGAGCTGCCGGGTAGTTGACGATCGTCACGGCTCAACCCATACTCGTCCGTATGGTAACCCATTCACCGTTTGATCGCCACACGGACGTTATCGCCATGCGCGATGGCTTGACGCTGTGCGCCGATGTTTTCAACTCTAATGGCACACCACCGCTACTGTTTGCCCACGGCTTTGGCCAGACCCGGGGCGCCTGGGGCGGTACGGCGCAAGCCCTTGCCGAGGCAGGCTATCGTTGCGTCACATTCGATGCGCGTGGCCATGGCGAAAGCGGCCGGGTCGCCGGCGGCGAATACCACATGGAGCAATTCGTCGAGGACATGACCACGCTGGCGCGCATGCAGCCGGAGCCTCCCGTGTTGGTGGGTGCTTCGATGGGTGGCCTGCTCGGTCTGGTGGTGGCCGGTGAATTCGATCCCCAGGCGTTTCGTGCGCTCGTGCTGGTCGATATCACCCCGCGCTGGGAGTCCGCTGGCGTCGAGCGCATCCTGGCCTTCATGAAGGCCCATCCGGACGGTTTTGCCGACTACGCCGAGGCCGCCGAGCAGATTGCGCAATACCTGCCGCAACGTCGCGAGCGCAAATCGGAAGGGCAGCTCAAGCCGCTGCTGCGCGAAGGTGCGGATGGGCGCCTGCGCTGGCACTGGGACCCGGCCCTGCTCGATGGTCTGGTCAGCGAAAGCGAGCGCTATCAGCCGCGCCTGTTCTCGGCCGCGGCCAAGCTGCAGGTCCCGCTACTGCTGCTTTCGGGTGGGCGCAGCGACGTGGTGTCCCACGCTACCGTCAATGAATTTCTGCAACTGGTGCCGCACGCGCGGCATGTCGAGCTGCCGCAGGCCACGCATATGCTGGCGGGCGACGCGAACGACGCATTCACGCGTGAAATTGCACGCTTCGTGCGTGATCTGGAATCGGCTGGCGTTCGGCATAACGCCGGTGCTGCGTAACGTAAGAGTGAGGTGTTGAGATGTCCGTTCTACTGACCCTACTGGCGGCGCTGATTGCGACAGGCGCCTGCGCCTACCATCGCAGCAGCCTGCGGACCTGGGCCATTGTCACCACGCTGGCGACGCTGATCGTCGGCGTGATCGTGCAAGCGCCCTGGACGACGGTGATCCTGCTGATTATCGAGGCCCTCATTGCGGTGCCGTTGCTGATGGTCGGTTTTCGCCGCAAGAAGATCAGCGCGCCGCTGCTGAAGCTGTTTGCCAAGGTGACGCCCAAGCTGTCGGCCACCGAGCAAACCGCGCTGGAGGCCGGTACGGTCGGCTTCGAAGGCGAGCTGTTCTCCGGCAAGCCTGACTGGCACGAGCTGCTCAAGCAGCCCAAGCCCGAGCTGAGCGTCGAAGAGCAGGCCTTCATGGACGGCCCGGTCGAGCAACTGTGCGGCATGATCGACGATTGGCAGATCACGCATGAGCTGGGCGACCTGCCGCCGGAGGTCTGGGACTTCATCAAGAAGAACAAATTCTTCGGCATGATCATCCCGAAGCAATATGGCGGTCTAGGTTTCTCGGCGCTGGCGCATTCGGCCGTGCTGCAGAAGCTGTCGACGATCTCGGCGACGGTTTCTTCCACCGTTGCGGTGCCCAACTCGCTGGGCCCGGCCGAACTGCTGCTGCATTACGGCAGCGACGAGCAGAAGAACCATTACCTGCCGCGCCTGGCGATCGGTGAAGAGATTCCCTGTTTCGCGCTGACCGGTCCGTATGCCGGCTCCGATGCGACCTCGATCCCCGACTACGGCATCGTCTGCAAGCAGGTGGTCGACGGCGTGGAGACGCTGGGCATCCGTCTGACTTTCGACAAGCGCTACATCACGCTGGCGCCGATCGCCACGGTGGTCGGCCTGGCCTTCCGCATGTACGACCCGGACAAGCTGCTGGGCGATGTCGAAGATCTGGGCATTACCCTGGCCTTGCTGCCGCGTTCGACGCCGGGCCTGGAAATCGGCCGTCGCCATTACCCGTTGAACATTCCGTTCCAGAACGGCCCGGTGCACGGCAAGGACATCTTTGCGCCGATGAGCACGCTGATCGGCGGTGCGCATATGGCCGGCCACGGCTGGCGCATGCTGGTCGAGTGCCTGTCCGTCGGTCGTGCGATTTCGTTGCCGTCCAACGCCACCGGCGCCGTGCGCATGTCCGCCGCCGCCACCGGCGCGTATGCGCGCATGCGTAAGCAGTTCGGTCTGGCGGTCGCTCGTTTCGAGGGTGTGGAAGAAGCCCTGGCGCGTATCGGCGGCCTCACCTATGCGACCGCCGCGCTGTCGCGTGCCACGGCCGCAGCGGTCGATCGCGGCGAGAAGCCGGCGGTGCCGTCAGCGATTGCCAAGTATCACGCCACGGAATGGGCGCGCATCGTTGCCGGTGACACCATGGATGTGCACGGCGGCAAGGGCGTGCAGCTTGGCCCGAAGAACTATGCCGGCCGCGGCTGGCAGTGCGTGCCGATCGCGATCACCGTGGAAGGCGCGAACATCATGACGCGCAGCCTGATGATCTTCGGCCAGGGTGCGATTCGTTGCCATCCTTACGTGCTGAAGGAAATGCAGGCTCTGTCGATCGCCGACTACGGCGATCGCCTGAAGACGTTCGACCGCCTGTTGTTCGGTCATATCGGCTTCGGTATTTCGAACGCAGTACGTTCGTTCGCGTTGGGCATCACCGGTGCGCGCATCGGCGAATCGGCCGGTGATGCCTACGTACGCCGCTACTACCGCAAGCTCAATCGCTATTCGGCTGCGCTGGCGTTGTGCGCCGATACCTTCATGGGCGTGCTCGGCGGCAAGTTGAAGTTCAAGGAGAAGCTCTCTGCGCGTCTTGGCGATGTGCTGAGCTTCCTGTACATCGCCAGCGCCATGCTCAAGCGCTACGAAGACAGCGGTCGCCCCGAAGCCGACCGGCCCTTACTGGCCTGGGCATTCCACGAGTGCATGTGGCGAATCCAGAACGCGCTCGATGGTGCGATCCGCAACTTCCCGGTGCGCCCGGTAGCCTGGCTGCTGCGTGCCCTGGTGTTCCCGCTCGGCCGTCGCGAAGTGCCGCCGTCCGATCGCCTGGGTCGCCGCGTTGCCGCGATCATCACGGCGCCCGGCGAAGCTCGCGATCGCCTGTTGCAGTGGACCTACATGACGCCGACGGCCAACAACGTCGTCGGTCGCATGAATGCGCTGCTACCGGATGTAATCGCCGCCGAGCCGGTCGAGCGCAAGTTCGCCAAGGCGCAGAAGTCCGGCCAGTTCAAGGCGCACGATTATGTTGGCCAGTTGGCGGAAGCCAGGCAGGCCGGCGTGATCACCGAGGCCGAGTTCGACTTGCTCAAGCGCGTGCGCGAAGGCGTGTTCGAGTTCATTTCGGTGGATGATTTCGAGCCGGAAGAACTGCGCTCGGCGCATGTGAGCGGTGCGAAGAAACAAGATGGCAAGCTGGCTGACGCCGCTTAAGCCGGCTTGATCCGTGCCATGAAGCCCGCTCCTGATCGAGCGGGCTTTTTTTATGAACATTGGTTGCTGCGGAGTGGGTGGTCGCGACTGAAGTCGCTCCTACAAGCTGGCTGTGCCCCGGCTAGCTTGTAGGAGCGACTTCAGTCGCGACCGCAACCCTGCCGAGCATCAAACGACCAGAACGCAACGGTTCTTGCCGCCTTCCTTGGCCTGATAAAGCGCACGGTCGGCAGCCTGGATCAAGGCTTCGTCGTTACCCACGCTGTCGTCGTGATAAGTGATGCCGATGCTGGCGCTCACGTTGGCGACGAAGTCGCCGTTTCGTCCCTGCAGCGGATAAGGCTCAGCTAGCATGGCGCCGATCGTGCGGCAGCGGTCCAGCAGGCTGCCGGTATCGCTGATGTCTTCGAGGATCAGGGCGAATTCGTCGCCACCCAGCCGCGCGACGGAATCGTTGACGCGCAGATGCTGGCGCAGGCGTTCGGCAATGACGATCAGCAGCGCGTCGCCGGCCGGATGGCCATGCCGGTCGTTGACCTGCTTGAAACCATCGACGTCGAGCAGGGCCAGGGCAAAGCCGGTGCCGTGTCGCGGTGCCCGTTGAATCGCCGTGCGCAACCGATCATGGAACAGAGTGCGATTGGGCAAACCGGTCAGCATGTCGTGGGTCGCCTGGTGGCGCACCTGGGCTTCGGCACGTTCACGCTCGGCAACTTCTTCGACCAGTTGCCGGTTGCGCGCGGAGAGTTCGTCCATCGCCGTCTGAAGCTGCGCGCGCGCACTGTACAGCTCAAGGAATACACGGACCTTCGATTGCAGGATGACGTCGTTGACCGGCTTGGCGATGTAGTCGACGGCACCGAAGCGGTAACCCTTGAGCCGATTCATATCGTCCACGTAAGCGGCGGTGACGAAGATCACCGGCGTATCACGCAGCTGGTCGGTCTCGGTCAACAGTTGCACGACCTCGAACCCGTCCATATCCGGCATGTTCACATCGAGCAGGATCAATGCAAAACGATGGTCGAGGCACAGCGCCAGGGCTTCGTTGCCGCTGGTCGCCTCGATCAGCTGCGCACCGCAATCGGCGAGCAGGCGGCGCATCGCTACGAGATTGGCAGGGGTGTCGTCGACGACAAGAATCTTCGGGAGCATGGGCTTTTCAGCTAAGGCAGAGTCGGTTGAGCAAAGGGGCGATGGCGGTCAACGGAATACAGTGGTCGGCCCCGGCGATGTCGAGTGCGGCTTGCGGCATGGTGCGCACTTCGGCATCGGCCGGGTCCTGCACGATACTCAGGCCACCATGGCGGCGGATGTCGGCCAGGCCGCGCGCACCGTCCTGGTTCGCGCCGGTCATGACGATGCCGATCAGCGATGCGCGATAGGCTTCCGCGGCGGAGGTAAACAAAACATCGATGGACGGTCGCGAGAAATTGACTTTCGGATCGACCGACAGCGAAAAGCGTCCATCGTGTTCGACCAGCAGGTGATAGCCGCTGGGGGCGACATGCACCGTGCCGGCCCTTGGCGTGTCGCGCTCCGCCGCTTCGACCACCGGCAACGGCGTGTGCCGTGCCAGCAGTTCGCAAAGTATTTCGACATCGCTGGAACCGGTGTGACAGCAGACCAGGATGGTCGATGGAATGCGTGGATCGAGTCCGCCGAGCACGATTTCCAGTGCGGTGAGGCCGCCAGCCGAACATCCGATCGCGATGGCGCGCGGTGCGGTCATATCAACTCTTGTTGCCGAGCTGGTAGATGCGCAGCTTGGCATCCACGGGCGAGAAGTCGCGCGCGGACGGCGCAAAGTCGATGCTTTCGCGAATGCCCAGGCAAAGGAAACCACCACGGCGCAGGCTGTCGCGAAAGAGGTTGAGCGCGCGGTCCTGCAGGACGTCGCCGAAGTAGATCAGCACATTGCGGCACAGCACCAGCTGCGCTTCGCAGAAGACATCGTCGGTGACCAGGTTGTGGTTGGCAAATATGACGTTGCGACGCAGGCGCTCGTCGAGCTTGATCAACTCGTAGCGCGCGCTGTAGTAATCGGCCAACGAGTGAGCGCCGCCGGCTGCCGTATAGTTGCGCGACCACAACTGCGCTTCGCGTGCCGGATAGATCGCCTCCTGCGCTTGCAGCAACGCGGCGTCGTTGAAGTCGGTGGCATACAGCTGGCAGCGATCGTAAAGCCCGGCTTCTTCGAGCAGGATCGCCAGCGAATAGACTTCCTGGCCATGCGCGCAACCGGCCAGCCAAATATTGACCTGCGAATACGATGCGAGCACCGGCAGTATCTGGTCGCGCAGCGCGCGAAAGACCGGCGGATCGCGAAACATTTCCGATACCGGCACCGACAAGCCTTCCAGCACGACCGACATGAAGCCCGGCTCGTACAGCACCCGTTCGATCAGGCCGCTGACCGTACGCATGCCCTGGGAATGCGATAACTGCACGATGCGCCGTTTCAACGAGGCCGGCGCGTATTGGCTGAAATCGTAACCGTGGCGCAGTTGCAGGGCGCGCAGAAACAGTTCGATCTCGATGTCGTCCGGCGTGACGGCCATGGCGGTCAGCGATGCAGCCACACGCGCATCATCGACGACAGCTTGTCGATGTCGATCGGTTTGGAGAGGTAATCGTTGGCGCCCACTTCCAGACACTTCTCGCGGTCGCCGCGCATCGCCTTGGCCGTCAGCGCGATAACCGGCAGCTTGAAATGCTTAGGCTGCGCACGGATCGCCTTGATGGTCTCGTAGCCGTCCATCACCGGCATCATGATGTCGGTCAGTACCAGCTCGATATCGTCGTTTTCCGAGAGCGCCTTGAGTGCCTTCTGGCCGTCCTGCGCCATGGTCACGGTGAGGCCCCATTCGCGCAGGACCTTCGACAGTGCAAACAGATTACGCATGTCGTCGTCGACCAGGAGAATCTTGCGCCCGCGCAGCTCGTCGTCGATCGCCGTGCGCTGACTGGCCGCCGCGGCATGGCGGCGATCATGGCGCACGCTGTGCAGGAACAGGCTTACTTCATCGAGCAGGCGTTCCGGCGCACGCGCACCCTTGACCACGATGCTGTCGGTGTAGCGGCGTAGTTTCAGGTTTTCCTCGCGACTCAGGTCGCGTCCGGAATAAATCACCACGGGTGGAATCTGGCCGCGGTTGGAGAGTTGCTCCAGCAGCTCCATGCCGGACATGCCGGGCAGGCCAAGATCGAGCACCACGCAGTCGTAGTCTGCGTGAGCGATCCGCTCCAGTGCCTGTTCCGCACTGGCGGCTTCGTCGATGGTCACGCCATCGTCATTGAGCAGTGTGCGGACGGCCGCGCGTGAATCCTCGTCGTCATCGACGATCAGCAAGTGACGGGTGCCGCCTTCGGCGAAATGCAACAGGCGTTCGAAGGCGCCATTGATCGCCTCCCGGCTGACCGGCTTGGTCAAGAAGCCGACCGCGCCCATTTCGCGGCCACGGTGGGCTTCGTCGACGGCGGAAATGAAATGCACGGGGATATGGCGGGTGACGTTGTCCGCCTTGAGGCGTTCGATCACCGTCCAGCCGTCCATGCCCGGCAGCATCACATCCAGCAGGATGCCGGCAGGTTTGTAGCGTTGCGCAAGCTGCAATGCAGACTCGCCCTCCGCCGCGGCCAGCACGCGGTAACCCTTGCGATGGACCATGTCGGCGAGGATGCGGGCAAAGATCGGATCGTCCTCGACGATCAATACGACCTTGTCGTCCGGTGTCAGATGCGCACGATCGTCTTCGATGGTTTCGGGCAGCAAGGCGTTCGTTACCGGGGCACGGGAGTAGCTCGCCTCGACCGTGCCTGGCGCTTTTTCCATCGACGCGCTGACGGCTTCGGTGGCCTCGGGCAGCAAGATGGTAAAGGTGCTGCCACGTCCCTCGCGGCTGCGCAGGTCGATGCAGCCTCCCAGTAGTTCGGCGATGCGCGTCGAGATGGCCAGCCCCAGGCCGGTGCCGCCGTATTGGCGACTGGTGCCGGAATCGACCTGCTCGAAGGCATTGAAAATTTTCTGGAACTTGTCGGCCGGAATGCCGATGCCGGTGTCGCTGACGGCGATGGCGATCACCGGCTTGCCGGTCAATCGCTCGGGCAGTGCGATGTCGGCTGTGGGGCGACCGATATGCACCGTGACCGTGCCCTGTTGAGTGAACTTGAAAGCGTTGCCGACCAGATTGTTGATGACCTGCTCGAGCTTGGGCGAGTCGGTGCGTACGACGGCGGGCAGGGCCGGGTCGATCTCCACGCTGAAACCGACCTGCTTTTCCTGCGCGACATGATCGAAGGTGCGTTTGAGCGTGCGAATCAGGTTGTTCAAGGGGAAGTCGGCCAGATCCAGCTCCATCTTGCCGGCTTCGATCTTCGACAGATCGAGGATGTCGTTGATCAGCCGCAGCAGATTGCTGCCTGAGTCGTGAATGATCCGCGCCGATTCGACCTGCTCGTTGTTGAGGTTTTCCTCGCGGTTATCGGACAGGCTGCGTGAAAGAATCAGCAGGCTGTTGAGCGGTGTGCGCAACTCGTGCGACATGTTGGCGAGGAACTCGGACTTGTACTGGCTGGCGCGCGCCAATTCTTCGGCCTTGTGCTGCGTGTCGCGTTGCAGTGCTTCAAGGACGCGCTTTTGCTCGTTGAGTGTCTCGGTCTTTTCCCGCAATTCTTCGTTGGATGCCTGCAGTTCTTCGGTCTGCACGCGCAGCTCTTCTTCCGAGGCGACCAGGCGTTGCGACTGCTCCTCGAGTTCGGCTGTCTTGGCCTGCAGGGCATCGTGGCTGTCGCGCAGCACTTCTTTCTGTTGCCGCATGACCAGTTCGGAGGTGCGAAGGTCGTCGGCCTGCTCCTGGGTCTGTTCCAGCAACGCCTGCGTGCGAATGGCGCGGGTGAGGTTTTCCTGCGTCAAGCCGGCGATCGGCAGCAACTCATCGAGCAATTGACGATGCAACGGCAAGAGGGAGCCAAAACTGGCCAGCTCAAGAACGCCACAGAGTTCGTCGCGTGCCATGACCGGCATGATGATGATGCAACGCGGCGGTGCTTCGCCGCTGCCCGAATGGACGCGTACGTAGTTTTCGGGCACTTGATCGAGCACGATCACCTTGCGCTCGATCAGGCATTGGCCAACCAGGCCTTCACCGGGCATATAACTGTCCGGACCCTGCCAAGTCTGGCGCAGCCCATAGCTGCCGAGCAGGTCGAGTTGCTCGCGCTGGTTGTCGTAAAGGTAATACATGGATAAACCGGCGCCGAGCAGGGGCACCAGCGACGAGGTGAGCTCGCGGGCGAAATCGCGATGGCTGGCCGTCTGCTGCAGGCGCCTGGCGATATCCGAGATCTGCGTTTTCAGCCAGGTCTGCCCCTGTGTTTCTATCGACATGCGCTTGAATACTTGCAGCGCACGAGCAATCTCGCCGACTTCGTCCTTGCGCGTTAGTTGACGTACTTCGATGTCGTGGTCGTGGTTCGACAAACGGGTCATCAGGTCGGTGATGCGACGCAACGGGCGCGTGATCAGACGATAGGTGAGGCTGATCACCGCCAACCCGAAGATCAGGCCGAGCAACGCAAACACGACGTTGACGGCGCGGGTGGCATTGAGCGTGTTGGTCAACGTTGCGTTGCGTATGGTCAGCAAATCGCTTTCGGTATGCGCCATCTGGTCGATCAGCGCATAAGCATCATCAAGACGCACCGTGCGGTGGGCGATATAGTCGTTGCGGATGCGCTGCAATTCCTGCGCCGCCTTGATCGGATCGGGCTCGGTCATCTTGCCGATGGGATCGACTGCATACGTGGTGACTTCACGCTGCCACTGCGTGATCAGAGCCTGGATGCGATCGATCCGTGTCTGCTGTACCGGATTGTCCACGGTGAGTTTGCGCAGCGCATCCAGATGTGTCGTGCTTTCGCTGACGCCGGTGCGAAAAGCGGTGCGCTCTTCGGCGTGCTGGTTGAGCACATAGCCGCGGACGCCGACTTGACCGGTCTGCATGGCCAGGCGTACCTGGTCCAGTTCGAGCAGTACGTTATAGGTGTGGGTTGCCCACCGGCGGTTCTCTTCCTGCTTGTTTAGCGCCGAGAGCGTGACAATGCTGGCCAGCAGGAACAAGCCGACAAGCAGCCCAATGGCCAGCAGAATCTTGCGCTGGATAGGTTGATCGGCAAGCCAGGTTTCTTTCTTGGTATCCGCCGCCATGCAAACCGTCTTTGGTTTTGAACGGGAACCTCGCTCGAGGCTGCACCGTCGGGTTTTTGTCTGCGGCCGCCATCCCAGTCGGTCGCGGGTGAAACTTCAGTGACGATGCCAGCTTGGTGCAATGAACGAGCGTCGGCGCCAGGCTATGACCAGGAGCGCCGTGGTGAATGTCGAGCAGATCAGCAAAGCGATAACCGAGGCCTCGGCACCGAAGACGCCGCCGCTCAGCCAGTTTGGACCAGTGCGAGAGGACACCAGCCAGCCGTCGGCGTGCGTGCCGGAAACCGGGATGCCGAAGACGGTCCCCTGCATGAAGTTCCAGGCCGCATGCATGCCGATGCAAGGCCATAGCGAACGGGTCACGTGGTAAAGCATGCCCAGCATCAGGCCGGCCTCGATGGCGATCGCCGCCGAACTCCACAGCGTTGCGCCAGGATTGAAGATATGCGCCGCGCCAAAAAAAAGCGCCGAGATCACCAGCGCCCAGACCGTCCCCATGCCTTCCTCGACAATGCGGAAGAGCACGCCGCGGGTAATGATTTCTTCGGCGATGCCTGCGCCCAGGCCCGTGGTCAGCAGGGCTGGCAGCCAGTCCACCTGGGGGTTGGTACCGGTGACGTGATAGACGCCAAGCAGCCACAGCACGCCGGCGACGGCACTGAAAAGCACGGTACCGATAAGAATGCCCACGCTGCCCCCCAGCGGCAGCCTGCGGGGCGATAGTTCGCGGGGGCTGCGGCGCTCTATCAGGCGCACCAGCAGCAGGTAGGCGATGACCGCAGGGAGCACCTCGCCCAACAGCTTGGCCAGCGCGCGTTCCGCCGGTGCTGCCTTGGGATCGCCGAGGCCCCATTCGGCCAGGCCCAGGTGAACGATGGCGCTCAGGGCGATCATCGTGACGGTGAAGAACACGATCCGCCCTACGGGCGACAGCACCACCCAGCGTTGCCATTCCGGAGCGTCAGCCGGTGTGGTGAAGGCGAGTTCTCCCGGCTGCATATATTCCCCTGTCTGGCCACGGTCTGCGGCCAGATTACCCAAGTTTGGAGATCGCGTTTAGACGTCGAGTGAAGTGGCGTGCTCGCGGGTGGCCGAAAAGCGCACATCGGGCCAGCGTTCCTGGGCCAATTGCAGATTGACCCGGGACGGGGCCAGGTAGACCAGCTCGCCGGCCGCATCGATGCCGAGGTTCATGGCGTTCTTTTCGCGGAATTCGGCCAGCTTCTTGGGGTCGCCGCAGTGAATCCAGCGAGCGGTGACGACACCGACGGTGTCGAAGCTGGCATCCACCCCATACTCGTCCTTGAGGCGGTAGGCGACCACGTCGAACTGCAGCACGCCGACCGCACCCAGGACCAGGTCGTTGCTCATCAACGGGCGGAAGAACTGCGTGGCGCCTTCCTCGGACAGCTGGGCCAGGCCCTTCTGCAGCGCCTTCATCTTCATCGGATCGCGCAGGCGCGCGCGGCGGAACAACTCTGGCGCGAAGTTGGGAATACCGGTGAAGCTGATCGGCTCGCCCTCGGTAAAGGTGTCGCCGATGCCGATGGTGCCATGGTTATGCAGGCCGATGACGTCGCCCGGATAGGCCGACTCGACGATTTCGCGGTCGCTGGCCATGAAGGTCAGCGCGTTGGCGATGCGGACTTCCTTGTTGGTGCGTGCCTGCACCATCTTCATGCCGGCGCTGTAGGTACCCGAGCAGATGCGCATGAAGGCGATGCGGTCGCGGTGGGCCGGGTCCATGTTCGCCTGAATCTTGAAGACGAAGCCGGTGAGCTTTTCTTCCTCCGGCTCGATCGTACGGCCCAGGGTGGCGCGGGGTTTGGGCGACGGGGCGTTTTCGACGAAGAAATCCAGCAGCAGCTGCACGCCGAAGTTGTTCACCGCCGAGCCGAAGAACACCGGCGTCTGCTTACCCGCCAGGTACAGATCGAGATCGAACGGGTTGGAAGCGCCCAGCACCAGCTCCAGTTCGTCGCGCAGCTCGGCCAGGGCCTCGGCGCCGACCAGGGCTTCCAGGCCGGGTGCGTCCAGGCCCTTGAAGATGGTCGAATCCTGGCGGGTGAAGTTCTTGCCGGGCTCGAACACGTGCACTTCGTCCAGCAACAGGTGATACACCCCCTTCAGGCGCTGGCCCATGCCGATCGGCCAGGTCAGCGGCGCACAGGCGATGCCCAGCACCGACTCCACTTCGTCGAGCAGCTCGATCGGCGAACGGCCCTCGCGGTCGAGCTTGTTGATGAAGGTCATGATCGGCGTGTCGCGCAGGCGGCACACCTCCATCAGCTTGATCGTGCGTTCCTCTACGCCCTTGGCGCAGTCGATCACCATTAGCGCGGAGTCGACCGCGGTGAGCACGCGGTAGGTGTCTTCGGAGAAGTCCGCGTGGCCCGGGGTGTCGAGCAGGTTGACGATGCGTCCCTCATAGGGGAACTGCATCACCGACGAGGTCACGGAAATGCCACGTTCCTTTTCCAGGGCCATCCAGTCGGAGGTGGCATGCCGCGCCGCCTTGCGTCCCTTCACCGAGCCGGCCATCTGGATGGCGCCGCCGAACAACAGCAGTTTTTCGGTCAGCGTGGTCTTGCCGGCGTCAGGGTGGCTGACGATGGCGAAGGTGCGGCGACGGCGGGTTTCTTCGAGATGCGTGGACATGGAGGGCGGGCATGCGATGGGCGAACCGCCAATGATACCAGCCGGTTGGAGCCGGGAAGGGAAAACTTGAGGCGTGTCAGGTTCTTCCCCGGCCCTGGCGCACTACATCCGAACCACTTGCCCACCCTCGGCCCGCCGCAACGGTGGCCGGTAGGCGGCCACTCTCCCTTCAGCGCTTGCCGCATAGGCGGCCGCCTGGGCGCGACGTTCGTCCAGCCCGCTAACCGAGCAGCAGGTCTTCGTAGAACGCCCCGTAAGGTTCAGTCGGATGCGCAATCTGGATTTCCAGAATCCACAGTCCAGAGGACGGTGTGGCATCCAGTTCGCCAAGATCGCCAGCCTTATGAATCGAATGTGGAAAATCGCTAACCCTATGACCTTTGATCGCATGATTGAACCGCCACCCCATCGTCTCAGCCTGCTGTTCGGCAAACGCATAGAGCGCTTGCCCACTGATGCCATCCCTGCGCCACGCCTCGGCGACGATTCGATGCAGCTCACGCGCGGCGTCGGCACAAGCCTGACGTTCGGGTGCGTGACCGGTCACGAAGGTATCGCCCACATCGCCCTCGTGGCCGTCGAAAACCAGGCCCAGGTCGATGAAATAGATGTCGTTCTCGCCGAGCCGCACGCTGTCGTCGGAGCGCTCGCGATAAATCTTGGTGGTATTGGCGCCGATCCGGACGATCGTCGGGTGCCAGAGCCGTTCCATGCCGAGGCTTTCGAAAACGGCGGCCGCTTCGGTGCGCGCCTCGGCCTCGCTGATGCCGGGTTGCATCCGATTCCGGATGCCTTGCAGTGCCTGCCAGGAGAGTTCGCGCGCCCGCTGCATCAGGGCAGGGTCAAAGCGTGTGCCGACGGCTTCTCGTTGGGTGGCTACTGCATTCAAAGGGACGGTTTCGCTTAAGGCTTGTGGGACGCCGTGCGCGAGACCTGCGGCCTTTTGCCGCGCACAACCCAAGCCTGCCACTTCGGCCGATGACATGCATGCGGCGGAGCACCATGCAGACGTGTAGGTCAAACAACCTCAGTTTTCATCGTCGCCCCGGCGAACGCCGGGGCCCAGCGTCTTTGACACGTTGCAGCGTAAGGCACTGGACCCCGGCGTTCGCCGGGGCGACGGACGGAGAGGAACTTTGAGGCTCTCTTGAGCCGCTCAGACGAACAGCAGCACCAGCCCGATAGCCGCAGGCAAGGCCTGGACATAAAGAATCTTCCGGCTAGCAGTAAAACCGCCATAGATGCCGGCGATCAGCACGCAGCCCAGAAAGAACATCGCCACGTCGCTGCGATGCGCAGCCAGAGCCCATACCAACCCGGCGGCGAGAAACCCGTTATAGAGCCCTTGGTTGGCCGCCAGCGTCTTCGATTGCGCGGCAAATTCCGCGGTCAGGCCGAATGCCCGGCGGCCCGTGGGTTTGTCCCAAAGAAACATTTCCAGCACCAGGAAATAGACGTGGAGCAGGGCGACGATGGCAATGACGATGCTTGCGGCGATGGACATGGTGCTCCCCTTGAATTTGGAGCAGTTTTACACGCCAGAGCCGCAATGACGAAGAGGGCGCAGTGCCCTCAAGAGGCTGAAGGGAAGGCTCTGTCCAGCCAGTCCGGTACCGGGATGCCTTTGCTGCGCAAAAATGCCGGGCTGAACAACTTCGCTTGATAGCGTGTTCCCGCATCGGCCAGCACGGTGACGATCGTATGGCCCGGTCCCAGCTCGCGTGCCAGGTGGATGGCACCGGCGACATTGACGCCGCTGGAGCCGCCGACGCACCAGCCTTCATCGTGCAGCAGGCGATGCGCGATCGGGACGGACTCCTCATCCGGGATCGACCAGGCCAGGTCGATCGGCGCGCCGTCGAAATTCGCGGTGATCCGGCTCGATCCGATGCCTTCGCTGATCGAATTGCCCTCGGCGACCAGCTCACCGGTTTGTACGTAGCGCGCCAGGGCCGAGCCCGCCGGGTCGGCCAGGGCGATGCGGATCGCAGGTTTCTGGGCCTTCAAGGCGCGTCCCACGCCAGCCAGCGTGCCGCCCGTACCGGCGGCACAGACGAAGCCATCGAGCTGCCCCGCGGTCTCCTCCCAGATCTCGACACCGGTAGTGGCTTCGTGAAAGTCGCGATTGGCGGTGTTGTCGAACTGGTTGGCGAACCAGGCGCTGCCCGGGTCGGCCTCGTTCATCGCCTGGGCCTGCGCCCGTGCATGGTGGGCGTAGTGGCCGGGATCCTTGTAAGGCACCGCGGGCACCAGGCGCACCTCGGCGCCGGTCAGGCGCAGCGCGTCGATCTTTTCGCGGCTTTGCGTCTCGGGCATGAAGATCAGTGTGCGGTAGCCCCGGCTGGCGCCAAGCAGCCCCAACCCGATGCCGGTATTGCCGGCCGTGCCTTCCACGATGGTGCCGCCGGGACGGATCAGTCCACGCCGCTCGGCGTCATCTAGCAGACCCAGTGCGGTGCGGTCCTTGACCGAGCCGCCCGGGTTCAGGAACTCGGCCTTGGCGAGAATATGACACCCGGTGAGCTCGGATGGGCCGCGCAGGCGCAGCAGGGGCGTATGGCCCACGGTGGCAGGAAAGTCGGAGCGAATGTTCATCGGATAGCCCGATTCTCAAGGTGTCGAAAGGCTGCAGCTTATGCCTTTGCGACGAGCGATGCAGCGGACCCTGGTTCTTGCGATGGTTCGGGCCAATACCGCGCAAACCCGCGCCATGACTGGCCTTATGACATTTCGTTACAAGATGGAAAGATATACGCCTAGACGTTTAGACGTCTATTGACACACGAATGGATGATCACTAAAGTCTGCTGCACTCATCGAGACCGGCTGAGGGACAGGCCCTTTGAAGCCGGGGCAACCTGCAGATTTCCTGCAACGGTGCCAACTCCTGCGGAGGCGTTCCCCAAAAACGCCGACGAGAGATGGGTTGAATTCCTTAAGCCGCGCGTTCTGCGTGGCAAGGGCTTCAAACCTCTCTCAGGTCCGCAGGGCGATGGACGAACCGGAGAGCGTTTCAGATGCCCAGCCAAGCCAACCCCGTGCCGCCGCCAGTGTTCGCCGCAACCTCGTTGCCGGCCGCAGCTGTGCGTGGGGATCTCACCGCTCAACGCAGCACCCGGCGCGTCACGCTGACGCCCAAGTACGGCGCGGCGCCGTGCGAAGTCGATGTGCGCTACCTCTGGTGCGGTGCGCCGGATGCGCCGACGGTGATCGTGCAGGGCGGCATTTCCGCCGATCGCGACGCGGTGACCTTCGGCGACCAGGCCGCCGGTTGGTGGCAGGAATTCATCGGTGCGGGCCGTACCGTCGATCTCGATCGGTATCGCGTGCTGTCGATCGACTGGCTGACGCCCGCTGACCTCGGCAATGCACAGGCCATCTCCAGCGAAGATCAGGCCGATGCGCTGGCGGCTCTGGTCGATGCACTCGGGATCGGCCGCGTGCACGCTTTCATCGGTTACTCGTACGGCGGCATGACCGGCCTGGCATTTGCCGCGCGTCATCCGTATGTACTCGATCGCCTGGTGCTGCTGGGTAGTGCGCATCGTCCGCATCCGCTGGCTACGGCGCAGCGCTCCGTGCAGCGCAGCATCGTGCGCCTGGGCGTGGAAAGCGGTCAGCCGGAGCAGGCGCTCGCGCTGGCGCGTCAGCTGGCGATGACCACGTATCGTGGCAGCGAAGAATTCGTACGCCGTTTTGCCTCCGCACCCGAGTATCGCGACGGTCGTTTTCATTTCCCGGTCGAGGACTATCTCGAACAGGCCGGGCGCCAGTTCGTCGCGCGCTTCGATATCGATCGCTATCTCGCCTTGTCCGAGTCGATCGATCTGCACGACGTGCGGCCGGAACAGGTGCCGACGCGGACCACCTTGATCGGCACGCCGTCCGATCGTCTGGTGCCGCTGGCCGATCTGTGCGAACTGCAGCGCCGCCTGCAAGGGCCGGCATCGCTGGAAGTGATCGACTCGCCGTACGGCCACGACGCCTTTCTCAAAGAATCCGACCGCCTCGCGCCGCTGCTGCGCGAAGCGCTTGCTTGAACCCAAGAAACGAGTATCCGGAGTTACCTTCATGAGCGACACCACCGCCCCCTGTACCCGCGCCGTGCGCGCCGGCATCGAATCGGATACGCAACACGGCGCGGTGGTGCCGGCCTTGCACCTATCGACCAACTACAGTTTCGAAGGCCTGGGCAAGAAGCGCGCATACGACTATTCGCGCAGCGGCAATCCCACGCGCGATCTGTTGAGCGAAGCACTGGCCGATCTGGAGCAGGGCGCGGGCGCGGTGGTGACCAGCAGCGGCATGTCGGCGGTGGCGTTGGCGCTAGAGCTGGTACCGGCCGGTGCAAAGATTCTTGCCGCGCACGATTGCTATGGCGGCACCTGGCGTTTGTTCGACGCATGGGCGAAGAAAGGTCGCTTCAGCGTCGAATTCGTCGACCTTACCGATAGCCATGCCCTGGCCGCGGGCCTGGCCGGCAAGCCGGCACTGGTGTGGGTAGAGACACCGTCCAACCCGTTGCTGCGCATTACCGATATCCGTCACGTGGCGCATGCCGCGCACGCCGCCGGGGCGCTGGTCGTGGTGGACAACACGTTCCTGTCGCCTGCGCTGCAGCAACCGCTGACACTCGGTGCCGATGTGGTCGTGCATTCGACCACCAAGTACATCAACGGTCATAGCGATGTAGTCGGTGGCGCAGTCGTGGCACGCGATGCCGCCGTGGCCGAGCAGCTCAAGTGGTGGGGCAACTGCAATGGCCTGACCGGTGCGCCGTTCGACAGTTTCCTCACCTTGCGCGGCCTGCGCACGCTCAGCGTGCGTCTGCGCCAGCATCAGGAGAATGCGCTGCGCATCGCCGAGTTGCTCGACGGACATGCCGCGGTACGCAAGGTGTACTACCCCGGTCTTGCGCAGCATGAAGGTCACGCGCTGGCGGCGCGCCAGCAATCCGGTTTCGGTGCCATGCTCAGTGTGGAACTTGAAGGCGACTTTGCGCAGATCGAAGCCTTCGTCAATGGCTTGAACTACTTCACCCTGGCCGAATCGCTCGGTGGCGTGGAAAGCCTGGTGGCGCATCCGGCATCGATGACGCATGCGGCCATGGCGCCCGAAGCCCGCCATGCGGCAGGCATTGCAGATACGCTGATTCGCCTTTCCGTCGGCATCGAAGACAGCGACGATCTGCTGCGCGACCTGAGCCTGGGTCTGGAACGTGCGCAGGCGATTACCGCAAGCGAAAACAAACGCCGGGTGAGCGCATGAGCGCAGTGCTGGAGCAGGAGGTATCCGCTTCTTCGTCTACAGTCGCATCGAACGACATCGCTATCGTCCTGTTGGGTACCGGTGTAGTTGGCGGCGCGTTCCTCAAGCTCTTGTGTACGCCCGCCGGTGCGCGTCTGCGCCTGGTCGGCGCGGCCAATTCGCGCCGGCAGCAGGTTGAACCCGAGCAACTGGCCGCGCGCGATCTGCGTGAACGGTTGAAGCAGCAAGGTGCTGCGCGAGACGACAAGACATTGCTGGCGACACTCGATACCAGTCATGCATCGATCAAGGTCGTGATCGATGCGACTGCTTCCACCGATCTGGCCATACGCCACACCGAATGGCTGGCGCACGGTTATCACGTAGTGACGGCGAACAAGTCGCTGGCCGGCGGTCAGTTGAGCGGTTGGCGCGCCTTGCAGGCCGCGCGTGCCGGTGGCGCGCGCTATGGCGATGCCGCCACGGTGGGTGCCGGCTTGCCGGTGATCTCGACCTTGCGTCGCCTGCGCGATTGCGGCGACAGCCTGCTTACGCTCGAAGGGGTGTTTTCCGGTTCGTTGTCGTATCTGTTCAATCAATACGACGGCACGCGCCCGTTCTCCGCGTTGTTGCGCGATGCGCGCAAGCTTGGTTATACCGAGCCCGATCCGCGCGCGGATCTCTCCGGTGAGGACGTCGCGCGCAAGCTGCTCATTCTTGCGCGCAATGCCGGCTTCGCCCTGGGTTCGGATGAAGTCGTGGTTGAGAGTCTGGTGCCGGAGCATCTGCGCGACCTGAGTGCGGATGCGTTCCTCGATCGCCTGGAAGAGCTGGATGCACCTTTGGCGGCGCGTCATGACGAAGCGCGCTCGCGCGGTCAGGTGTTACGTTTCCTGGCGCGGCTCAACCAGCGTGGTCGCGCACGCGTGGGCCTGGTGGAAGTGCCTGTGACCCATCCTGCGGCACGTCTTTACGGTACCGACAACCAGTTTGCGTTGACGACGACGCGCTACAACACCCAGCCGCTGGTAATTCAGGGGCCGGGTGCGGGGCCTGAGGTGACGGCGCAGGCGTTGTTGGGGGATGTGCTCGCGTTGGGTTGATTGATTTTTTGTAGGGCTGGCTTCAGTCGCGACAAGCCTTAGTCCTTGGTTTTAGTTGCTAAGCCCGTTTCGTCACGACCTGGTTCTTGCCTGGGTGCTTGGGCGACCTGGCCGCTTACGCAGCCCCTCCTACATCGTCATTCCGGCGTAGGCCGGAAGCGCTTTTCAACAGCGAAGCTGGTCACCCAGCGGCGTCGGTGCTCGGTTCTTGCCTGGGTGTTCGGACGACCTGGCCGCTTACGCAGTGGGCGTTTCGAACGCCTGCCGGCGTCCGAGTCACTTTCTCTTTGCTGGCCCACGCACGCAGTGCGAACGGCTTTAGCCGGCCCGGAGGGCGGAGGACCTTTAGGTCCGGAGTAAAGAGAAAGTAACCAAAGAGAGAATGGCCTTTAGAGCCAGAGCTCTGAGCAGCATTGAGAGATAAAACCGTTCGGACCGCCTACTCGAACCGACAGGGGACACTTCTGGCGCTTCTGAGGTACGCCGGATCTGTGCGCGAGGCGTCGTGGCGCTGAGGACTTAAAGCCCCCCTCACCCTAGCCCTCTCCCCCGGCAGAGCCAGGGGAGAGGGTTGGGGTGAGGGGGGCTCTGGGTGCTTGTGGAGTGGCGACTGAGCGCGCTGACCGCGCAATTCAATGCCAACTTCTTCGCACGGCAGAAGCGCCGAGCATGGCTGGCCAGCTTGACTGCAACCGCATAAAAAAGCCGGGCATGTGCCCGGCTTTTTCGTTACGAATGCGCTTCGAGTTGCGCTTGTTCAACCGATGGGGTGCGCCAGCCCGACTTCGATCCCCAGATGAAAAAGATCAAGCCGACGACTGCGACGACGCCCAGGTCGATACCGTACGGGATGAAATCCTTGCCACCGAAATTCTTGCTGCCGATCCACGATACGAAGGCGATGGTCGGCAGGTAGACAATCAGCCACCACGCCCCCTTCAGCTGGCGACCGAAATCGTGCCAGCCGGCCTTGGCCTGGTAATACAGATACACCGGCAGCGCGACCACCATCAGCACGATGATTTCGCCGGTCAGCGGCCACGTCGCCCAGTACAGCAGTTCGGTGGCCAGGATGAACGCCAGCGCCGCCAGTATCGGCAAACCGGCGATGCGCAGCGGGCGGTGCAGGTCGGGCGCGGTGCGACGCAGCGTCATCGCGCTGACCGGGCCGGTCAGGTACGAAATGATCGTCGCGACCGAGATCACCGCTGCCAGTGTGCCCCAGCCGCGGAAGAAGAACAGGAACAGGAACGATACCGCCAGGTTCAGCCACATCGCCGGACGCGGTACGCCGAACACCGGATGGATATGGCCCAGCACCTTCGGCAGCGTGCCGTTGCGCTCCATGCCGTAGATCATGCGTGCGGTGGTCGCGGTATAGGTGATGCCGGTGCCGCTGGGGCTGATGAAGGCGTCCAGGAACAGCAGGTTCGCCAGCCAGTGCAGATTCACCAGGATCGCCAGCTGCGCAAACGGCGAGCTGAAATCAATGCCATGCCAGCCGGCTTTCGCCAGCAGGTCCTGCGGCACCGAGCCAATGTAGGCCACCTGCAGGATCACGTAGACGACGGTTGCCAACGCGATCGAGCCCAGCACGGCAAAAGGAATGCTCTTGCCGGGATTGCGTGCTTCGCCGGCCAGGTTCACCGGACTTTGGAAACCGTTGAAGCTGAAGACGATACCTGCGGTCGCAACGGCGGTCAGTACGGCCGCGATATCGATCGAATGCGCTTCGCCATGGATGCCGACCGAGAAATTCTCGCGATGGAAGCCGCTGGCGATCAGGGCGACACCGGTGGCGGCAGGCACGATCAGCTTGAACACGGTGATCGCCGTGTTGGAGCGCGCGAACAACTTGACGCTCCAGAAGTTGATCAGGAAGTAGATGATGACCAGCACGGCAGCGATCGCCAGGCCTGGCGGCGTCAGTTCGCCGTGTCCACCCGGCGCATGCATGTACAGATCCTGCGCCCACTGCCACTTCCAGCCGGCCATGTACTGCACGGAGGCCTCGGCCTCGACCGGAATCACCGAAACGATCGCGATCCAGTTGGCCCAGGCACCGATAAAGCCCACCAGCGAGCCATGCGAGTAATGGCTATAGCGCACCATGCCGCCCGATTCGGGGAACATCGCGCCGAGCTCGGCGTAGGTCAGCGCAATCGTCATGATGATCGCCGCACCGAGCACCCAGGCCCATACCGCGCCAGGACCGGCCAGGCCAGCCGCCTTCCAGGCACCGAACAGCCAGCCTGAGCCGATAATCGAGCCGAGACCGGTAAGCATCAGAGCGAAGGGGCCGACGTCGCGGCGGATCGAGCTGGAGGACATGGCTAACTTTCCCGTTGTACGGCCCAGGGGACCATAAAGTTCGGGATAGTCGCAAAGACGGGCAGGTATGTCACGTCACGATGGGGGCCGGCGGCCGCCGAACCCTCCCTCCGGCTGGCGGAGAGAGGGTCGCCGGTCTCAGTAGGGGCGTCCCTGGGGGTCGTTCCCGTAGGCGATATGCATGAATTGCGGATCGTTCTCGGCAATGTCCTGGATCTGTTCCGGTGACATGCCGCGGTTGCGCATGGCCGTCAGCTGGTCCGGGCCGGCGCCGATCAACTGATCGCGTTCGCCGGCGTTCTCGATACCGGCGCCTTCGAGGAATTTGTTCTGCGCTTCCTTGTATTCCTGTGCCTGATTGTGCTGCTCGACAAAATGCAGCGCCACGACCGCGACCGTGGCGATCGCGATGCCGATCGGTCCGGCGAAGCCACCGAGCATTTCCTCGCCACCGAAGGCGGCCAACGCCGAGCCGCCGGCGCCCACCGCGGAAAAAATCGCGGTCGGATAATCCTTGTCGGCCAGGCCTTGGAACGTACCAGCGGCGAAATAGCCAATGTTGAGTACGCCGATGAATTTCTCGGTCAGCTCGCTGGCGCCGAAACCCCAGCGTTCGAGTACGCCGTTCTTGTCCAATGCCTGGATGGTGTTGGCGAAGGCCGTCTTGCTGGGCGCCAGGTCCAGTCCGAAGGCCATCGTGCCCAGGACGTTCTGTACCGTCGGGTCGTCGATGGTCTTGCCGGTCTGGTTGATAAAGGCGGCACCCGTGATGCCGAAGGCCATCGTGCGGAATAGCATGCCCATGCGCGCATCGGTGAAGGGCAGCTCCTTGAGCTCGCTCAGTTCCTTTTGCGTATCGGCCAGGGCGTTGATGCCCTTGCCTTGCATGGCGTCCTCGAGCGACTCGCTCTTGAGCGACTTGAGCACGTCCTCGAGCTTGTCGATGCCCTCGTCGACTTCTTTCTGCGGAACGCCGAACATTTTGGCCATGGTGCCGCGCAACGATTCGAGCTTGGAAGTGGCCAGCGCGACGGTCTTGGGATCGTTCGGATTGAGTCCGCTCAATGACGGCATCAAGTTGCCGGTGACGTAAGCCTTGCCGACCGTCGCGGTAAAATCCTTGCCCTTGTGCGACAGCTCGATCATCAGCTTGGCCGCTTCGCCGCCTTCTTCTCCCTCGAAGACGCTCGGATCCTGGCTGGCGGCGAATTCGATCGCCTCCTGGGTGTTGTCGTCGATCATGCCATCGACATCGCCCGGCGCTACGCCCAGCGACTTGATGTTGTCGGGCAGCGTGCTCAAGGCGGCGAGGTCGGTATTGAACGAACGTACGTCGGCAGTGATCTTGTTCTTCGCGTCGGTCAGCTGGTTCTGCCAGTCCTTGCCCTTGCCGTCGATATACGCCTTGATGGCTTTTTGCTTCTGTGCGTCGGTAAGCCCGGGGCCAAGATCCTTGAGCATCTTGTTGAGCTCTTCGGTTTGTTTGGCGTAGGCCTGCATGTCCTGCTTGATCTGCACTTTTTCCAGCAGCCCGACACCGCTCTTGACCGACTGGACCATCTGCGTGGCAAGGTCGTTCTTGCCGTCGGCCTTGAGATCGCTGGCGACGGCGAGGGCCAACGCCGGATCGCCGCCTTGCGAGATCGCCTGAGTGACGTCGGTGCGATTGGCCACCATCGAATTGCGCTCAAGATAACGCGCGACATCGCTGGCGAACGCCTGCTGCACGTTTTGCCCCTGGTCGCTGCCGCCCAGGTTTTTGAAGACGACAGTAAGGTTCTTGTAGACCTCGGGGTCGGACATCACATCGAGCACGGCCGCGTTGCTGGAAAAGAACGATTGGTCATCCTGCGCATTCCACCACTGGGCGGTGACCGCGCGGCCAAGGTCGGGCGCGCTGCGCGAAAGATCGGCCAGATACTTCGCGCAGTCCGCGGTGGATTTGCCGGCGGCATCGTGCGCGGCATCGGAAATCCATTGTTTGACACGCGGGTCGTTCAGCACGGCATCGACAACGGCCTTGGGCTGGCCTTGCAGATCGATGCCCTTGAGCTTGTCTTCGGCGCTCCAGTTACCCGAATAACCCGGAATCAGATCATTGGCCGTGGATCGTGTCTGGTAGTCGCCAATCTCGGACTTGATGTCGCCCGTGGCATCGGCGTCGCCCTGATGGCGCGCGAGAATCGCATTGCCGGCGCTGCTGATGATCTGATCCGCCGGAGTACGAAATTGCCCAGGCACGCCCTGGTTGCGCAACGCGACTTCGCCGGCGATCTCATCGTCGATCGCCTTGTTCATCGCGGTTCGGGCGGTGTCGACTTTCGCCGATTCCTCCTGGTTGATCTCGCTGCGGATGCCCATGTTGCGCGGTGCGCTGTCCAGTGCCGTGCTGAGGTCCTTGACCGCTTGCTGGTAAGCGGCGATGGCCGCATCGGTCTTTTGCGCCGGGGGCTGTGCAGCGGGTGCGGCAGCGGTGTGAACGGGATCTGTCGCGTCGGCCGGCAGTTGCAGCGACTGGCCGGGCGTGAGCGCCGTGTCCACCGTGATGTTGTTGCTGCGCGCCAGTTCCTCGGGCGTAACGTTATAAGCCTTTGCAACGCTGGTCACGGTCTCGCCGGATGTAACCACATGCGGCTTCGGTGGTGGCGGCGGTGGCGGCGTGTAGCGGGCGGGCGAGCCGGAATCGACGGGAAACATGGGATAGCTCCGTGCCGGAATAGGGGATGTGGCATTTACGCCCCGGCCCCTCTATCCCGGCAATACGGACTTTCCCTAGGGTGCGATCAGCACTCGATCACATTCACGGCCAGGCCGCCGCGGGAGGTTTCCTTGTACTTGTCCTTCATGTCGCGGCCGGTGTCGCGCATGGTGGCGATCACCTTGTCCAGCGAGACGCGGTGCTTGCCATCGCTCTTGAGCGCCATGCGGCTGGCGTTGATGGCCTTGACCGAACCCATTGCGTTGCGCTCGATGCAGGGAATCTGCACCAGACCGCCGATCGGGTCGCAGGTGAGCCCCAGGTTGTGCTCCATGCCGATCTCGGCGGCGTTCTCCACTTGCAGCACACTGCCGCCCAGCGCGGCGGTAAGGCCGCCAGCGGCCATCGAGCAGGCCACGCCGACCTCGCCCTGGCAGCCGACTTCCGCGCCGGAGATCGAGGCGTTCTCCTTGTACAGGATGCCGATCGCCGCCGCGGTGAGCAGAAAGTCGATCACGCCTTTGTCGTCGGATTTGGGACAGAAGCGCACGAAGTAATGAAGTACCGCCGGCACGATGCCCGCGGCACCGTTGGTCGGCGCCGTGACCACCCGGCCACCGGCCGCATTCTCTTCGTTGACGGCCAGCGCGTAGAGATTGACCCAGTCGAGAATCGTCAACGGATCCTTCAATGAGGCTTCCGGCTCGCGCCGCAGGTCTTCGGCCATCGCCGGAGCGCGGCGTGTGACTTTCAAACCACCTGGCAAGGTGCCCGGCGAGCGTAGGCCGCGTTGCACGCAATCCTGCATCGCTTTCCAGATCGTCATCAGGCCGTCGCGGATCTCCTGCTCGCTGCGCCAGACCTTTTCGTTTTCCAGCATCAGTTGCGCGATCGACAGATGATGCTGTTTGCACAACGCCAGCAATTCGTCGCCGGTCGAGAACGGGTAGGGCAGTTCGGTGGTATCGGCAACGATGCGGTCTTCGGCCGCTTCGTCGGGGTTGACCACGAAGCCGCCGCCGACCGAGTAATAGTCGCGCGTGGCAAGCACGTTGCCATCGGCGTCATAGGCGGAAAAGCGCATGCCGTTGGTGTGGAACGGCAGCTTCTGGCGCTTGTTGAAGACCAGGTCGCTCTTCTCGTCGAAATCGATCTCGTGCTTGCCGAGCACATTCAATCGATGCGTGTGGCGAATGCGCTCCAGCGTCGCCGGAATCCGATCGGGGTCGACGCTGTCGGGGTGCTCGCCTTCGAAACCCAGCAGCACGGCCTTGTCCGTGCCGTGGCCGCGACCGGTCATGGCCAGCGAGCCGAACAGCTCGGCGCGCACGCGCACCACGCGATCGAGCACGCCTTTCTCCTCCAGCCAATGCTCGCAAAAGCGAGCGGCCGCGCGCATCGGTCCAACCGTATGCGAGGAAGACGGACCGATACCGATCTTGAACAAGTCGAATACGCTGACGGCCATGGTTTCTTTCAGCTCGGGGGCAACAATGGGGAATCCGCTATTCTACGCGGGCTGCATCCCGGTAACAGCCATGGCCGACCTGACTCTCTATCAACGCGATTATTGCCATCTCTGCGACCAGGCGCTTGCCGTGATGGCGCAAGCCCGTGCGCCGGATTTCGACAGTATCTGGGTGGACGACAGCCCGCTGCTGGAAGACCGCTACGGCACGCGCGTTCCGGTCCTGCGAGACAATCGCGACGGTCGTGAGCTGGATTGGCCCTTCGATGCCGACGCCGTGCAGGTTTTTGTTGCTGCGCTGCAGCAGCTTTAGCGCGCCGCCGAGGTCTTCAGCCGCCTGAGAATTTCCTCGCGCGCTTCGCGCAGGATGGAGTCGCGATCGAGGCTGGCGACGACCTCGGCCACGGCACGCTTGGCGCCGAGCTCACCCCAGGATTTGCCGGCGACCAGATAGCGTTCCGCCGCGCGACCGATCAATACAGTGGCATACCAGGCCATGGCGCCTTGTGCAGCAGCGGTGACCAGCACCGACAAACCGGCGCTTACGCCTTTCAATGCCGACGCGGCGAGCTGCATGCCCCAGATGGCCCCCATCAGCGCCGCCAGTTGGGCGGAAATCACGGCGACCAGACGGCCCGACTCGGCACGCGTCAGCGGCAGGCCGTACAAACGCGAAAGCTGCACCACCATTGCCGCATCCAGGCCGGCGGCGGCAAGCAGGTCCGCTACCGGGATCGGATTCAATGCGACCGCGACGCCCTTGGCCAGGCAGTAGTTGCGGATCAATCGCGTTGCCATATGGCGGCGAGTGTCGGCGATGCGTGCCGATACCTGATCGGTCAGCCGGCCGGCATAGAGCCCGGCGTTGAGTGCGGACAGCGTCTTGCCTTCGCGCCGGGCGATGTCCAGCAAGCGTTCGCGCAAGGCGGCCACATCCGGTGGAACGGTTTGCGTATGCGTGTGCTCGCGGCCTGTGGCATCCGTATCGATCACCTGGCGCGGAGTGGGACGCGCGGCGACGGCAATCACATCATCGGCGAGCAACAGGCCGTGGGTACGTTCGCGCAGATGGGTAAGCAGCGATTGCCGCTCATCATCGCCATAACGGTCGGCTTTATTCAAAGCCAGCAGCAGCGGTCGCTGCGTTTGTGCCAGTACTTTCAACGCATCGAGTTCGTCGCGGGTGAGATCGCCGTCGGCGACGAACACCACTAGGTCGGCGATCTCGGCGACATCGAAGGCGAGACGTTCGCGCGCTTCGCCGTCCAGTTCGTTGATGCCGGGCGTATCGATCAATACCAGGCCTTCGTGCTCGGCTTCATCGAGCGTAGCCTGTTCGGCGAGGGTGGTCGTGCCGTGCAGGACGCCCACCTCGAAGGCTTCGCGACCCAGCAGGGCATTGCCGAGCGCCGATTTGCCCGCCGAGACGCGGCCGAAAACGGCGATATGCAATTCACCGCGATCGAGCCGCTCGAGCATGCTTTCGATGCGGGTGAAATCGCTGGCAAGCTCGCTGCGAATGGCCGGCGGAATCGTTGGATCGTCCAGCAGCTGGCGCAGACTGTCGGCTACCTTGCCCTGAGCGCTCGTGCTCGACACGCCACTGGCGTGTGGGATGTCAGCGGGCTGGCCGGCTGTTCCCAGCCAGCCGCGCATGCGTTGCCATAGCGTGTCCATCGCCATGGCCCGGAGTTTACTTGGCCGTGAGCGTCAGGTGCGCGTTGATCTTGACGTCGGGGCCGATCACCGACGTATCGGCATATTCGCCACTACCGACCCCGAAATCGAGGCGCTTGACGCTGCCGGTGACATCGAGCGTAGCGCCGGTGCCCTGCGGCTTGAAGCTCACATTGAGGCTGACCGGCTTGGTCACGCCGTGCAGGGTCAGGTTGCCGTCGGCCACGACCTGGGCGCCGTTCTGGCGAAACGCCGTGGTCACGAAGTGCGCCTTGGGAAACTTGGCCGCGTTGAAGAAGTCCGGGCCCGGCAATGCGCCGTCGCGATCGTTGTCGCCGGTCTTGGCGCTGGTCAGATCGACTTCGACATCGAACTTCGAGGTCGCAAGTTTGGCCGCGTCATAGCTGATCGCCGCCGTCCACTTGCCGAACGTACCATCGAAGCTCTGTCCCTGGAAATTACTGGTAAAGCCCAGTTTGCTCGTTGCAGGCTGTACGGAGTAGTCGGCAGCGCAGGCAACACCGGGAATCGCTGTGGCAAGCAGCAGGGGGAGCAGTTTGCGGGCGAACGAGGTCATGATTTTTCTCCTTGTGAATTCGTATCGCGCAGTTTGCCGAACGGCAACATGCGGCGCAGGACATTATCTTTGTCGAACACGTGATGCTTCAGTGCGGCGCCGGCATGTGCCACCAGCACCAGGAGCAGAAAGTAAAAAAGATACTCGTGAATGCCGATCACGGTCTGCGCGAGGTCCTCGTTCTTGCTCGCGATTGCCGGCAGGTTGAACAGTTTGAACCATTGCAGCGGAAAGCCACGCAGCGAATTGAACCACCAGCCACTGAGCGGCAACGCCACGATCAGCACATACAGCAGGCCATGCACGATATGCGCGGAAACATGCTGCCAGCGCGGGCCGGGTTCGTCGGGCGGGCGACGATCCGCCATGCGCCACAGCAAGCGCAGCAGGAAAAGTGCGAGCACGGTAAGGCCGATGGACTTGTGCCAGGCGAACCAGCCGATCTTCTGCATGGGCGAGTGCGCCAGATCCATGCACAGGCCGAAGATACCGTTGCCCAGGATGGCCAGCGCCATCAGCCAATGGAAAAACTTGGCGACCGAGCCCCATTGGCGGTCGTTGCTACGCAGGCTCATGGTGATTCCTTCGGGTTCGGGTCTGTGGATGAAGTCGGTGCCGGAGCCTCGTTCGCCTTGCCGGCATCATCGTCCTTGATGGCTTCCAGTTCCAGCCACACGCTGACGCTTTGCCCGATCGAACCCTTGAACGCGGTCATGCCGAAATCGGTGCGGTTGAGCATCGCATTGCCGGAAAAGCCCGCCACCGTATGCAACCCATAGATGGTCTTGGCGGCGCGATTGAAGGTGAAGTTGATGTCGATCGGCCTGGTAACGCCGCGCAGCGTCAAATTGCCATGCAAGACGCCGTGGTTGGCATCTTTCTGTTCGACGCCGGTGCTGACGAAATGCGCGTAGCGGCTCTTGCCGCTATCGAGGAAGTCGGGTTTGAGCACGGCGGCATTCCAGGCCGCGTCGCCCATGTCCAGGCTGGCCAGATCGATATCCAGCTCGGTGGATGCCTGGCTCAGATTGGCGGGATCAAGGTGCAATACGCCCTTGGCGATGTGCAGCCGCCCAAAAGGGCGTGAATAACCGTTGTGGTCGATGCTGAAAAGGATCTGGCTGTGCACGGTGTCGTAGCGATAGCTCGACTCGGCCGCCTGGGCGACACCGAGCGAACCAAGGCTCAGGAACGCATAGCAGAGCAGGGTTTTGATGGGCATAAGGGAAAGTCTGGCCGATGAGAGGGGGAACGCCAAGCTTCGAACTTGAAACGGATTGTTTCTCCCGTGAATAGTTCCAGCGCGCCGCCGGTTCAAATCCCGGCTGTCGTGGTCACGCTATCGTTCAGACTGGCCATCCAGATCACGGCGTTCCCGCCACGCATCGGCGGTCAAGGTGGCCAGTTGACGTATCCGTCCCGCGCTGGCCTCGGTCAATAGTGCCTTCAATTTGTCACCGGCGTCCGTCTGGTCCAGCGTCTTGCGCTCGGCCAGCGACGCGGCCAGCGCGCGTCCCATGCTGTCGAAGATCAGTGCATAGGCGAAAGCATGCAGGACGCCGCCGCCCAGGGTGCCAAGGCCGGGAAAAGCCTTCAGCGCGTTGCCGGCGATGGCCAGTACGATCGAGCTGCCGGTACGCAGGGTGAGGCGCGCCTGCTGCAGGAAATCTTCGATCTGCACGTCGGTGACACGGATGTCGTAAAGCGTTGCCAACTCGCGCGTCAGTGCGGCGGCCAGGGCCCCCTGGATCACCAGGTCGCTGCCCGGCGCGACGGCGGCGAGCGCGCCGATGACTGCGCGACGGGCGTATTTGCGCACGATCTTTTCGGCATCGGCCGTGCGAGTGGCCGACTCCAACGCACCGGTGCTTTCGTGAAGTCCCGCCAATACCGCCCGCTCGCGTGATGGTTCAAGGCCGCTGGCGCCGGAGGCGGTAAGCCGAACCAGGGCATGGAGCAAAGGCTCGATCGACGGTCGGCGTTGGCGCTCCACCTGTTCGCTGCCGCCGTCAGCCAACGGACGCTCGAAACGCTCGCTGCCGCCTGCGCTGATGGCGACCACGGTTGCGGCAACGTCCCGGGTTTGCTGCTGCAGTCGTTTCACGATCAAGTTGCGTTCGCCTTCATTCCATTGATCGGCCTTGTTCAAGGCCAACACCAGGGGTTTGCCGAAATCACCCAACCAACGTACCTCCTCGACTTGCGTCCGCGTAAGGTCGCCTGCGCAGAGATAAATAACGGCATGTGCACGCAGCGCTTCCTGCCGTGCGATGTGTTCATGTGCCTCGCCGCCGGCTTCGCGGCTGCCCGGTACATCGGCCAACGTGAGCCGACGGCCATCGGGCAGACTGGCGTCGACGTGTTGGACCTCGCGAGTGGTGCCGCCGCGGGCATCGCTGCGAGTCAGCGCATGAGGCGCGATGGCCCGGATCAGGGTCGACTTGCCGGTCGAGATTTCACCAAACAATGCGACATAGACGCGATCGTCGTGCTTGCGCCGATCCAGCTCGGTCAGCTCGCTATCGAGCGTTGCCGTGTCGACGTTGCGCTCGCGCAGGCGTTGCAACCGATGTTCTACATCGGCACGATCGGCAACCTTCAATGCGCGACGTCTGCGGCGTGGACGCAGAAGCCACCACAGCAGCATCAGCCCCGCTAAGGCAAACAAGACCAGCACGGCGCCGAGCAGCCATTGCAACGCCACCGGTAGTGCCAGATAGCGCTGCATCAGCGCGAGCGCTCGCTCGATAACGGCAAAAAATAGCCAGATCAGAGCGAGTGCGGCGATGCCGGCCAGAACCAGACGAAAGCGAAATGTCATGTCGGGCGGATACTCCTGAGCAGCAAGCTAGATTGTTGTCGTGCAGAAAGACAAGTTGTTGGCTTGCATAGTAAATAGAGTTTAGATGACTTACCGCCAGCGGAGCCTGGCTATGCTGGCGAGTGGAAAGGAGAGGGAGCCTCCATGATTTTTCAATGGTTTATAGGGACTGTGCTGGCAATGGCGCTAGTAGCTCCGGCGGTTTCGGAGCAAAAGCCGGCGCCCGGGCCGACCAAGTTTGCCGAGCCGCGTCCTACACCGCAGTTTCGCCATTTTGATAAAACCGACGGATTACCCGGTTCGGCCATCAATACCGTGGCACAAGATGCCACAGGCTATATGTGGTTTGGCGGTTCGGCAGGGTTGACGCGTTACGACGGCGTCGACTTCACCACATTCAGGCATGAGCCTGGCGACACAAGTACGTTGGCGAGCAACGAAGTGACCCGATTGGCGCCGATGTCGGACGGCCGATTGTGGGTAGCTACGGCCGATGGCGGTATCGATCGCTACGACCCCCGTCATCGCCGCTTCGAGCATTGGCGCCATAGTGCTGATCCGAACAGCTTGTCCGATAACAGCGTACTTGCGTTAGCACTCGCTCCTGACGAAAGCCTGTGGGTCGGCACCAAGGCAGGGCTGGATCGTCTGCTTCCGGATGGCTCGCGCTTTGAGCACATAGCGTTTCCGCACGGCGATCAACCGGATGACCGCATCGTGAGCGCACTGATGGCGCAGTCCGATGGCACGCTTTGGGTGGGTACGCGTTCGGGGAAATTGCTCAAGCGTACGCCGCGCGAATCGTGGCAGTCGATCGATGTGCCTTATGCGTCATCGGACAGCAACGAAATTCATCGCATCCAGGGTGATCGCGGCGATATCCGCGTGAGCACACGACGGGGGCTTTTCCTGGTCGGCTCGGACGATCAGGCGCGTCCTGCGTTTGCCCATACGCAGCTGCCAACATCTTTCTATGTATTTGGCAGTACGCGCGATCTGAAAGGACGGCTGTGGCTGGCTACCATTCATGGCCTGGTGATGGAAGACGAGCGCTCCAGGATCCATCGCTTTCACTCCAAGCCGACAGTGATCGCCGGCTTACCCTTCGAGTGGGTGCTGAGCGTGACAAGCGACCGCGAGGGCGGCTTGTGGTTTACCTCTTACGAAGGCGGCGTAGCCTACCTGCCGCCGGGGTGGGAGGGATTTTCGCGGTACACGCATATACCGGATGACCCGTCCAGTTTGCCGGACAATCCGCCGTCCGTGGTTGCGCCCAGTGTGGACGGCAAGCTCTGGGTCGGCAGTTACGGTCGCATCGACAAATTCGACCCGACTACCGGCAAGACCGAACGGGTCATCGGCGATCTGCAACATCACGTCATACACATCATCGATAGCGGGGATGCGCTGTGGTTCACCGTGCGTGGTGAATTGCGACGTTTCAAGGACGGCAAAGTCGAGCAGATCGATCCCGGGCGGCGATGGATCACGCGGCCCGAATTGCTGGCGCGTGGGGATGACGGCACTATTTTTCTTACCGTTGCGCGTTATGGGGTGGTGCGTATTGATCCCGACTCCAAAAAAATAAGCGCTGTACCGATGGCACCGGGTATCCAGAACGTCGATCTGCAACCTGGCCTGCTTGCCGTACACGAAGGCAGGCTCTGGTATGGCAATCATGAAGGTCTCTTGCGCTGGAGTCTGCATCAGGACAGGTTGAACTGGGCGCCCGGCGTCGAGCGCGGCAAGCCCGTCACTGCATTGACTTTCGATGGTCAGGGATTCTGGTTGGCTCGGCTGGGCGAACTTCAGCGTTATCGGTGGGACGGCGACAAGGCCACACCCCTGGTCAACTTGACGGCACAAGACGGCTGGCACGATTCGGCCATTACGGATCTGGATGTGGACTCGTCCAATGTGTTGTGGATTTTCAGCGAACCGGGTTTATGGAGCTTCGATGCGCAGAAAGGCGCTTTACAACGATTTGGTGCGAAGACGGGTCTTATGGAAGGGACGGTGGGGCCGGGTGCCGTGAGTGTGGCCGTGACGCAGAATATGGAGCCGTTGTATGTGCCCACGCGGCGCGGTGTGATCGGGTTTCGTCCCGGTCATGCTCCGCATCCGCCTGTATCGCCGCCGCTGATATTTACTCAGTTGCGCGTCGAAGGTAGCCGGGGCCAGCGCGATCTGACTCCGGAAAACGGTGGTGCGACGATACGTTGGTTCGATCGCGGGTTGCATGTCCAGGCACGCATGCTTTCCTATGTGGATGCCAGCGGCATCCGATATCGATTCCGCTTATCCGACTTCGACGACGAATGGGTCGATACGGGAAAGCACGGTTCGCGCGATATCTCCGGCCTTGCTCCTGGCATGTATCGCCTGGATGCCGTTGCGCTCGACGCATCGGGAACTGTCCTGCAGCAGGCTTCGATATGGCTGCATGTGGAAATGCCGCCGTGGGGGCGCTGGTGGGCATGGTGTAGCTATCTGGTTCTTGCGATTTCGATGGCTCTGATCGTCTTCAGGGTGCTGCAGCAGCGCGCGGCGGAACGTCATGAGATTCTTTTTTCGGAGCAGCGCCGTGTTCTCGCGGAGCAGAGCAATGCCGCGAAAACGCATTTCCTGGCCACGTTGGGGCATGAAATCCGTACACCGATGACCGGCGTCCTGGGCATGGCCGAACTATTGCTGCATACCCCTCTGACGCCGTTGCAAAACGAATACGCCAGGGCCATGCGTCGGTCAGGCACCTTGCTGCTCAAACTCGTCAATGACGCGCTGGATCTGGCACGCATCGAAACCGGGCGGCTCGAACTCGAGTCCGCACCTTTCGATGTCGAGGATCTGATCGACGATGTGGTGCAGTTGGAGCGTCCACAAGCAGAGAAAAAAGGCTTGGCGTTCGAGCTCGATGTGGTCGGGCAACTGCCTTCGCACGTGTTGGGCGACGCCGCGCGCATCAAGCAGATTCTGTTGAACCTGATCAACAATGCGCTGAAGTTCACCGAGGTCGGCAAGGTGGTCTTGCGCGTGGAGCGCGTGGACGACGGTCTGGCCTTTACGGTGATCGATACCGGTCCTGGCGTCCCGCTGGAAAGTCAGGAGCGGATATTCGAGCGTTTCGAGCAAGGTCTGAGCCCGGAGCGGAGGAATGGCAGCGGTCTGGGTCTGGCCATTTGCCGTGAACTGGTCGCTTCGATGGGCGGTGCGCTTTCTCTTCGATCCTCCACGCCCGCGGGTAGCCGTTTTCACGTCCATCTGCCTCTCCCCGAAGCGGACATGGGGGCATCGTCTTCGAGCTGGGGCAAGCCAACGGCGGATTCATCCTCGTTGCGATTGCTGCTGGTGGAGGACGACATGATTGTTGCGGCCGTCGTGCGCGGGCTGCTGGAGCATCAGGGGCACACCATTCGTCACGTGCTCAACGGACTGGCCGTTCTGGTCGAGCTGGAGCAGGAACGCTACGACGCCATCCTGCTCGATCTGGACTTGCCCGGCCTCAATGGTTTCGAGATTGCCCGTATGGTCCGCAAGCGCGAAGCCGAAGGACCGCATATCCCGATGATTGCCGTCACTGCGCGCTCGGTTGCGGACGACGAGCAGCGAGTTAGGCTTGCCGGAATGGACGGTTTCCTGCGTAAACCGTTGAGCGGGCGTGAGTTAAACAAGATGTTGGCGGAGGTGGTCGAGCAAAAAAGCGCGATGCCGTCGACATAAATGCTCGTGCTTGCCCCGACGTTTTGGCATGATCGCTGCGTTAGGGAGAGAACATGCTGTCGTCAGTGCTGTTAAGTCTCGGGCTGCTGGTTGGAACCAGCCAACCGGTGCCTCCCTCCCCGGTGGCATCGACGAGTGCCCCTGCCATTTTGCTGACGCCGCAGTTTCGCCGTTATGGGACCGCCAACGGCCTGCCCAGCAGTAGCGTCTATGTGGCCGTACAGGACCGCGAGGGCGCGATGTGGTTCGGTACCAAGGGAGGTATCGCGCGCTTCGACGGCTTGGCCTTCCGGGTCTTCCGCCATGTTGCCGGCGACCCCGGCTCCCTGATCAATAACGGTATTTCGGCGCTGCTGGTCGACCAGAGCGGTCATCTGTGGGCGGGCGGCCTGGAGGCCGGGCTCAATCGCTACGATCCGATGCGCGATCGCTTCGAGCACTGGGGTCACAACGCCAGCGATCCGGGCAGCCTGGCCAGCGAAAAGGTCTGGGCGATCGCACAAACATCCGATGGCGTGCTCTGGGTCGGTACAGCTGGCGGCCTGGAGCGCATGAAGCCCGATGGCAGCGGCTTTACGCATATCGTCAACCCGCTGCTCGGCGACAAACCCGAAGCGTTCGGCATGATCGCGGCGCTTTATGTCGATACGCGCGACCGCTTGTGGATCGGCAGCAACTTGGGCGTGTTTCGCCGCGACCCCGACGGGACGTTCCATGCGATCCATCGCATGGACTCCGATCATCCGATCGACGCCTGGCGTATCGAAGGCGATGGCGACGAAGTCCGCGTCAGTGCGGTCAGGGGTTTGTTCTTCGTTGGACCGGACGACATCGCGCGCCCGTATGCGCAGGACAAGATCGCCAACGTCAATGTGCTCAGCAGCGTGCGTGACCTCAACGGGCGCCTGTGGGTCGGCACGCAACGCGGTTTGTTTCTGCAGAACGGCGGTGCCGGCCAGCCGATGACGCCGATCGTCGATCAACCGCTGTTGCCCGGCAACCTGCCGGGCACCTGGGTGTTCAACATCATCATGGACCGCGAAGGCGGCATGTGGATCACCCTGTTCGATGGCGGCATCGCCTATCTGGCGCCAGGATGGAGCCGGATCAGCCGATTCAGTCATGTTCCCGAGGACCCCAGCAGCCTGCGCGATTCGGAGGCTACGGCGGTCGGGCGCTCGAAGGATGGGAAGATCTGGGTCGGTGGCCGTGCCTCGGTGGTCGACAAGCTCGATCCGGTTACCGGCACCGCCGAGCACGTGCTGGGCGGCAAGCGCGGTGACGTGGTCGGGATCACCGAAGACGCGCAGGGGCGCCTGTGGGTGGTAACGCAGGGCGCGATTTATCGTTACGTCGACGGCAAGCTCGATGAGGTCAAGCCCGCACCGGAAGGTATGCAGCATCCGCTGGAGGTCGAGGAGGGCCCGGACGGCAAACTTTACGCCCGCACGTTCGGCGAGGGCCTTTACCGGATCGACCAGGACACTTTGCAAGTTACGTCGGCGCCGATTCGTCCGGCCGATGAGAAGGCCCGCTGGGGTAGTCAGCTTACGCTGCGCAATGGGATTTTCTGGTACGCCAGCGATGGCGGCCTGTTGCGCTTGAACAGCACGCACGAGTACTTCGAACCGGTACCGGGGGTGACCAACGACCGCGTCGTCGATGCCTTTGATTTCACCGATGACGGCCTTTGGCTTGCCAGACCCGACGGACTGGAACGATATACCTATGCAAAGGACGGCCTGACGCTGGTTCAAAAGGTCGATGCCACGCATGGCTGGCCGTCGATCGGCGTTTATGACCTGGCCGTCGATGCGCAGCAACGCGTATGGATATTCGGACGCGACGGTTTGTGGCGCTTCGATCCCGCCGACGATCAGTTCCGTCGCATCGGTTTGCAGGATGGCCTGATCAACGGCGAATTCGCGCGCGGCTTCGCACGCATGCCCAACGGTTACATCTATTCGCCGACCCTTGGCGGCGTGGTCGCGTTCAATCCGAACCTTCCCGACGTCAGCCCTTACGAACCGCCGCTGGCGATCACCGGTCTGCATATCCTGCGGCACGGCGCGCAGGTCGATCTGCCGTTGCACGACGACGTTGTCAATGTGGGCTGGGAAGATCGTGGGCTGACGGTGACCGCGCGCGTATTTTCCTATGTCGATACGGCATCGAATCACTATCGTTTCCGCCTGACCGATTTCGATAACAACTGGGTCGATACCGGTAACGTGGGCGTACGCGAATTCGCCGGCCTGGGTGCCGGCGATTACACGCTGGAAGTGATGGGTGCGGGTGCGGATGGGCAATGGAGCAGCCTGCGCCAGCCGCTGAAGATCCATGTCGATGCACCACCGTGGGTGCGCTGGTGGGCATGGTGCGCGTACAGCCTGTTTGCCGCCTTGCTGGTCTGGCTGGTGCTGTTGATCTGGCAGCGCCGCTTGTCCAATCGCCATCGCATCCAGCTCGCCGAGCAGCGTCGCCACCTGGCCGAACAGGCCAGTGCCGCGAAGACGCAGTTCCTGGCGACGCTGAGTCATGAAATCCGCACGCCGATGACCGGCGTCATCGGCATGTCCGAATTGCTGATGGGTACGTCGCTGTCGCCACCGCAACGCGAATACACCGAGGCGATGCAACGTTCCGGCAGTTTGCTGTTGAAGCTGGTCAACGATGCGCTCGACCTGGCGCGTATCGAAGCCGGACGTCTGGAGCTCGACATGGCGCCGTTCGATCTGCGCGCGCTGGTCGACGATATTGCCAAGCTCGAGCGTAACCAGGCGAAGAAGAAGGGGCTGCGCTTTGAAGCCTCCTGTTCCGACGACCTGCCACAGTATGTGCAAGGTGACGCGATGCGCATCAGGCAGGTGTTGTTGAACCTGGCGAACAACGCGTTGAAATTTACCGAGCGTGGTCAGGTCGTATTGCGTACCGAACGTGGCAGCGACGGCATCATGTTCAGCATCACCGATACCGGTCCGGGTATTTCCGAAGCCGGGCAGGCGCGACTCTTTCATCGCTTCGAGCAGGAGAACGGACCGCAGCGCAATTCGGGTAGCGGACTGGGGCTGGCGATTTGCCGGGAGCTCGTCGGCTTGATGGGCGGCAGTATCGAGCTGGAGTCGAAGCTCGGACAGGGCAGCACGTTCCGCGTGCGCTTGCCGTTGCGCGAGGTCGAGCCGGAGGCACCCGTGGTAGTTGTGCCAGCGGTCGCTACGCAGGAGCGATCACTGCATGTGCTGTTGATCGAGGACGACGCGATCGCCGCGGCGGTGATTCGAGGTTTGCTGGAACAACAGGGGCACCAGGTTCGTCACGTCAACAACGGCCTGGCGGCGATGGTCGAACTGGCGCAGGGCAGTTGCGATGCCGTGCTGCTCGATCTGGACCTGCCCGGTGTCGACGGTTTCCAGGTGGCACGCCTTATCCGGCAACGCGAAGCGCAGGGCGCGCATCTGCCGATCATCGTGGTCACGGCGCGTTCGGGTAGCGACGAAGAGTCCCATGCGCGCGAGATGGGCATGGATGGTTTCCTGCGCAAGCCGCTGACTGGCGAGCAGCTCGCCCATGCCTTGCGCATGGTCCGCGTGGTTGGCGAGCCCGTAAACTAAAGCGTTCGCGCGCTCACATGTCGAACTTGGCCAGTTCGAAGCCCAGCCGCTTGTATTCGGCCCAGCGCACGCGCGAGCCGTCGCGCTCGGCAGGATCGGCCGCCACCACTTCCAATACGCGTTCGTAACGACCGGGCGGACAGGTGTCACGCAGGTTGATGACCATCGGTCGATCGTCGGTATCGACACCCGGCGGTACGATCAGCACCGCGGTATGCATATCGTCGTCATCGCCCGCCAGTTGATGCGGGATGTAGACGTCTTCGTCGAAATCCCACAGCAAGGAATCCAACGCTTCGGCTTGCTCGAAATCGCGCGTGAGCACCAAGGTCGGCTTTTGCGCCGCATAGGCGCGTTTGGCCAGCTCGCAAACCAGCAGCAGCGGTTGTTCGCGAAAGCGTGGCTTGTCGATCAGGTAGAAGTCGGCGCGGGGCATACAGAGCAGTTTGGAGTGAATAGGAGTGAGAAAAAAGTAGAGCGGATGCACCGCTCTACTTTGTCTTGCTTCTTAGTGACTCGTTGCCGTTCTGTCGATCAGCCACTGCGTCAGCAACGATACCGGACGGCCGGTGGCGAGGCCCTTGCGGCCCTCATCCCATGCCGTGCCGGCGATATCCAGGTGCGCCCAGCGCTGGCCTTCGGTGAAGCGGGCGAGGAAACAACCGGCGGTGATCGCGCCGGCGCTCTTGCCGCCGATATTGGCGACGTCGGCGAAACCGGAGTCGAGCTGGGTCTGGTAGTCGTCCCACAGCGGGAGGCGCCACGCCCGGTCGAGCGTGATTTCGCCGGCGGCGAGCAGCTCCGCGGCCAGATCGTCGTGCTTGCTCATCAGGCCGGTGGCGTGTTTGCCCAGCGCAATGACGCAGGCGCCGGTCAGCGTGGCCGCATCGATGATCGCCTGCGGCTGGAACGTCTGCGCGGTGTAGGTCAGCGCGTCGCACAGGATCAGGCGGCCTTCGGCATCGGTATTGAGCACTTCGATGGTCAGGCCGGACAGGCTGGTCAGCACGTCGCTGGGGCGATAGGCGTCGCCATCGGGCATGTTCTCGACCGCCGGCACCACGCAGACCAGGTTGACCGGCAGGTTCATCTTGACCGTGGCAACGAAGGCGCCGAGCACACCGGCGGCGCCGCCCATGTCGAACTTCATTTCTTCCATGCCCGGGCCGGGCTTCAAGCTGATACCGCCGGTATCGAAGGTGATGCCCTTGCCGACGAAGGCATACGGCTTGTCGTCCGCGTTGCCGCCCTGGTAGTTCAGCACCACCAGCTTGGGCTTGTTGACCGAGCCGCGACCCACGGCCAGCAGCGAGCCGAAGCCGAGCTTCTCCATCTCGACATGATCGAGCACGTTGCAACTGACCTTGTCGTGGCGTTCGGCGAACTGGGTTGCCTGCTCGGCGATATAAGCCGGGTTGCAGATATTCGGCGGCAGGTTGGCCAGCTCGCGCGCAAAGCGGATGCCTTCGGCCATGGCCTTGGCCTGATCGAGGCCGGTGACGGCATCGTCGCTGGCGGTGAACTGGATCGCGCCAAGTTCGGTCTGCGCGGGCTTTTCGCGCGGCTTGAAGGTGGCGGTGTAGCGGTAGGCGGCATGGTCCGCGCCCAGGGCCGCCGTGCGCACGCGCCAGGCGGCATCGCGGTTGGGGACATCCACTTCGGAAAGATAGGACACCGCGCTGTCGATCGGCAGGCGGCCGAGCGCGCGCGTCGATTCCAGGCAGATCTTCTGGTAGCGCGCCGCGTCGAAGCTCTTTTGCGCGCCCAGCCCGACCACCAATACGCGCTTGGCGGCCAGGCCGGCCGGGGCGAACATCACCGTGGTACTGCCGGCCTTGCCGCTGATATCGCCGCTTTCCATCTGCTGCTTGATCGCGCCCTGGGCGGCGGTATTCACGCGGGCAGCGGCACTGGTAAGGACGCCGCCTTCGTACACGCCGACCACGACGCACGGGGTCTCGACGGTTTCGGGGGCGGCGGAGCCTAGGCTGAACTGAAGCGTCATCGGGTACATCCTGCATGGGGTCCGGAGGGCGCCGGACCGGCTAAACTTGAGGTTTGCCGGCCAGGCCTCTGGGGCACGGCGCGGAGCCAAGTATCCTAACGCATGTCGAGTACCTATCCTTATGAGCCGTACCGTCCGAGCGTTCCCGGGGCCGTAGTAGCCGGGTTGGGGGCGTTTTTGTCATCCGTCAGCGCAACCGCGCGTTTGAATTCGTTTTTTCCCGTTGCCGGGTTTTGCCTGGTAGCGCCTGCGCGCTTTCCCGCCGAGGTCCGGTTCTGAACATTCTCGATCGCTACTTTTTGCGTGAACTGGCGCAGACCGTTGCCGCGACGACGATCGTGCTGGTGGCGATCTTTGTCGGTACCTCGTTTGCGCAGGTGCTCAAACAGGTCGCCAACGGCAGCTTCCCCGCCAGCGTGATGTTCCAGGTGCTGGGCCTGAACATGCTCGACGGCCTGTCCACGCTGCTGCTGCTGGCCGGCTTTGTCGGCGTGCTGTGGAGCCTGGGCCGCATGTATCGCGAGAGCGAAATGCACGTGTTGTCCTCCTCGGGCATGGGTCCGAGCGGCCTGCTGCGGCCGGTGGCCATTCTCGCCGTGCTGCTGGCCATCCTGGTCGGCGTGGTGGCGATGTGGCTGGGCCCCTGGGCGGCGCGTACCTCCGACAACCTGGTTGCCGCCGCCAACCGTTCGGTGATCGCCGCCGGCCTCGATGCCGGCCGTTTCACCGAATTGCCGGGACGTGGCGGCATCATTTTCGTCGATAACCTGAGCCGTGACGGCAGCGTGCTGGGCAATACCTTCATTGCGACCGAGCGCGATTCCACCGATGGAACCCGGCGCCTGAAGGTCGTTACCGGCAAGCACGGCCAGCTGTACCAGGAAAGCGATGGCGATGGCCGTTTCCTGGCGCTCTACGACGGCTGGCAATATGAGATGCCGCTTGGCGCCGACAACTGGCGCAAGATGAAGTACGAGCGCAACGACACGTCGCTATCCAATATCCAGTCCGATGACAACGACGAAGATCCGGCGCACTCGTTGACCACCATGCAGCTGTTCGCCGTCGACAACGGCGACGCGCGTGCCGAGCTGGCATGGCGCACGATCGCGCCGGCGATGATGCTGGTGCTGATCATGCTGGCGGTACCGCTGTCGCGTCAGCAGCCGCGTGAGGCGCGTTCGGCCCGATTGATCATTGCCTTGCTCGTGTTCTATCTCTATTACCTGCTACTGGCGCTGTGCCGCAGCCAGTTGATCAAGGGCAAGTGGCATCATTCCACGCCGATGTGGATCGTCTGCATCCTGGTGTTCGGGCTGGGGGTCTGGTTGTTCCGCAACCAGTACGCGATCCGTAAGCCGAAAGTAGTGAAGGCAGCGAAGGCGGTGACGCAATGAGCGCCTTGCGCATCAAGCGCGTCGACTGGCTGGTCGGCATCACGGTATTGAGTTCACTGGTCATGGTCTGGCTGGTGCTGACCGGCCTGGACGTCGTGTTCCAGTTGATCACCCAGATCGGCCGCATCGGCAAGAACGGCTACACGCTGACCAATGCGATCGTATACGTGCTGGTGACGACACCGCGCCGCATGTACGAAATGTTCGGCAACGCGGCGCTGATCGGTGGCCTGCTCGGGCTGGGAGGCCTGGCCGGCAGCGGCGAGCTGACCGCGCTGCGCGCGTCGGGCATGTCCAAGCTGCGTATTGCCGCGTCGGCCGTGGGCATCGTCGCGGTGCTGATCGTTGGCGTGGTGATCCTCGGCGAGACCGCGGCACCCTGGGGTGACCAGCAGGCGCAGGCGATGCAGCTGCGCATGAAGACCAACAATATCGGCATGGCCGGCAATAGCGGGCTATGGGCACGCGACGGCGACCGCATCATCAATGCCAAGACGGCGATGGCGCGCCAGGGCGATACGCATACCACGGTGCAGCTGGTCGACGTACGCGTCTTCACCATGACGCCGGACGGCCAGCTCAGCCGCTTCGACTGGGCCAAGACGGCCGAGCACGACGGTCATCAATGGGTGATGGACGATGTGCGCACCACGACACTGGACGATGCCGGCGCACACACCACGCTGGCGCCCAAATCGGTGTGGGATTCGCGCCTGAATCCGCAGGTGCTGGAGCAGTCGCTGATCCAGCCACAGTATCTGTCGATGCGTGATCTGCGCCGCAATATCAACTACAAGCAAAGCCTGGGCGAAGCACCCGGCGAGTACGCCGTGGCGTTCTGGACGCGCGCGCTGTATCCGCTGAACGTGCTCGTGTTGGTACTTTGCGCGATGCCGTTCGCATTCGGTGCATTGCGTTCGGGTGGCCTGGGCAAGCGCATGTTTATCGGCATGCTGCTGGCGATCGGCTGGTACTTCCTGCAGAAGGCGATGGTGAATTTCGGCACGGTGTATGGCGTGCCGCCGTTGCTGGCCAATTTGCTGCCGGCGCTGATGCTGGCGTTGCTTGCGTGGTTCTATTTCCGTCGGAGCGGCTGAGTCCGGATTTCAGGAGTGAGTGGAGAGGAGTGAGGAGTGAGAGAAAAGCCGAAAGCCGGCGCTCTTGATCTTCTCTCACTCCTCACTCCTCTTCACTCACTCCTCGCTCTTCGCTCTCTTCCGCGTCTGGCGCAAACTTGCCGTCCGCGGCCAGCTGCGCAAACAATCCGCCCAATCGGATCAACTCGTCGAAACGGCCGCTTTCCACCAGGCGGCCCTGGTCCAGCACCAGGATCATGTCGGCATGGCGCACCGTCGAGAGACGGTGCGCGATCACGAATGTCGTACGCCCCTTGGTCAACGCGTTCAATGCGCGCTGGATCCGCACTTCAGTCGCGTTGTCCAAGGCGCTGGTGGCTTCGTCCAGGACCAGGATCGGCGCGTTCTTGAGCATCGCGCGGGCGATCGCCAGACGCTGGCGCTCGCCACCTGAGAGCGAACGGCCGCGTTCGGAGACCATGGTCTCGAAGCCTTCCGGCTTGCGCGCGATAAACCCGGTTGCCTCGGCTGCGGCGACCGCGGTTTCGATCTGGGTGAGATCGGCGTCGGGATTGCCTACGCGCAGGTTCTCCAGGATCGATCGGTAGAACATGCCCGGATCCTGGAACACCACGCCGATATTCTTGCGCAGCGATTCCAGCGAGACATCGCGAATATCCTGGCCATCTATCGTGATGCGCCCGTTGCTGGGGTCGTAGGCACGGTAAAGCAGGCTGAGCGCCGTGGTCTTGCCTGCACCGGTCGGACCGACCAGCGCGATGGTGCTACCGGCGGCGACGTTGAAACTGAGATCGTGCAGCGCCGGCTGCACCGGGTCGTAACCGAAGCTGACATGGTCGAACACCACGTCGCCGCGCACACCGGTGAGGGCAGGGGCGTTCGGCTTGTCGACAATGGCGGGGCGCTCGTCCAGCACGGCGAAGAAGTGTTCCAGCGACTGGGTCTGGAAGAACAGCGTTGAGATAAAGGCGGCAAACTGCTCGAGGCGGCCGATCAGCAGCATGGAAAAGCCGACGAAACTGACGATGCCGCCGACCGTGATCTCACCCTGCGTATGCAGCGAGCTGCCCAGGGCAAAGATCGCCACGATGGTCAGCGTACTGGCGGCGCGATTGAGCACCGACAACATCGCCCATCCGCGCAATACCGGGTATTGCGCGTCCAGTACGCGTGCCATCATTTCCTTCAGCGCGACCGATTCGGCGGCCAGCCGGGTAAAGCTCTGCACGATCGATACGTTGCCGAACACATCGCCGGCGCGGGTGGCGATTTCGTTGTGCAACTCCTCGACCTCGCCCTGCGCCTTGTGCGTACGCCGGATCGCGATGGCATTGGTCACGGCAAACATGACCATCAGCGAAATCATCAGCAGGGCCAGCTTCCAGTTCATCCATAGTGCGACCGGGATCATCACCACGATCGCGAACAAGGTGGAGAGGTGGTCGCGGAAGAAGCTCAGCCACAGGCCGAACAGGTTGCCCACGCCCATGTTCATGATGCGTGCCAGTCGGCCGGTGTGGTGATCGCTATGAAAACCCAGCGACAGCGCCGAGGCGTGTTCGAAGTAAAGCGCGATGGCGGCCAGTCGGCGACGGTGCGCGAGCCGGTCCGCGTACAGGGACGTCCATACGCCCGCCGCGACACCCAGGAAACCGACGATCGCCCAGAGCACGATCAGCCGCATGGCGCGTCCGCTGTCGCCGCTCAGTGCGTCGACCACCTTACCGAACAGCATGGGTTCGATAAAAAACACGCAAGCGACCGCAAGATTGGTCAGCGCCAGCGTGATCGCGAGCCCACGCTCGGCAGCCAGCAGACCCAGTACGCGTACATACAGGCGCAAAATCGGCACGGTTGCTCAAGTCCTTGCGGCGATGAGGCAGAGCTTACCTCCGTCCTGGCCGCGACGGAATTTCCGTGATGACTTGTGTGACCTGGATGTTCAAGCCAAGCTAGCGCGCTCCACCGAACTTCAAGAGGCCTCCCATGAGCTGGGTCGATCTGCGCAGCGATACCGTCACGCGTCCCACCCCCGCGATGCGGCAAGCGATGGTCGATGCCGAGGTCGGTGACGACGTGTATGGCGAGGATCCCACGGTCAATGCCTTGCAGAGCCGGCTGGCTGCCGACCTGGGCTTCGAGTCCGGCCTGTTCGTGCCGACCGGCACGCAGTCGAACCTGCTGGCGCTGATGTCACATTGCGAGCGTGGCGACGAGTATCTGGTCGGTGCCGATGCGCATACGTACAAGTTCGAAGGCGGCGGCGCGGCGGTGCTCGGCTCGATCCAGCCGCAGCCGATTCCGCACGACGCCGACGGTTGCCTGCCGCTCGACAAGGTCGCTGCGGCGATCAAGCCGGTCGATCCGCATTTTGCCCGTACGCGCCTCTTCGCCTTGGAGAACACCTGGCATGGTCGGGTGTTGCCGATGGATTACCTGCGCGCCGCGCAAGATTTCGCGCAGTCGCGCCAGTTGGCGTTTCACCTGGATGGAGCGCGGTTGTTCAATGCGGCGATCGGTGCGGGCGTACAGGCACGCGCGATAGCGCAGCATTTCGACAGCGTCTCGGTATGCCTGTCCAAGGGCCTGGGTGCACCCGTCGGCTCGGTATTGGTCGGTTCGGCCGCCTTGATCGAGAAGGCGCGGCGCTGGAGGAAGGTCGCCGGCGGCGGCTGGCGGCAAGCCGGCATGTTGGCGGCGGCTGCGACGTATGCGCTCGACCATCATGTGGCACGGCTGGCTGACGATCATGCGCGTGCGAAGCGCCTGGCGTCGGAACTGCGCGAGATCGGTGGTTTAAAACTTCTGGGACATCACACCAACATGGTGTTCGTTGACGTGCCAGCCGATCGGTTGCGCGAGTTGGACGTCCATTTGAAAGCGGCGCAGATACGTATCAGCATAGGTTATCTGCCGACGCTGCGGCTGGTGACGCATCTGGATATCGACGATGAAGGCGTGGAGCGCGTGGTGCAGGCGTTTCGGGCGTTCTTTGGCTGAGCCGAAAGCCACCTCACCCCAGCCCTCTCCCCCGGCAGAGCCAGGGGAGAGGGGGCACACTGTGACAAGTTTGAATCATGCGCGCTTTTAGCTCCCTCTCCGCCGGCAGAGTCAGGAGAGGGGCACACCGAGGCAAGTTTGAATCATGCGCGCTTTTGGCTCCCTCTCCCCTGGCTTTGCCGGGGGAGAGGGTTGGGGTGAGGGGGCGCTCTTGCCTCAACCCGCCCGATCAAACTGCTTAATGAAATCCCGCACCTGCGGATAAACCGTCTCACGCCAGCGACGGCCGCTGAAAATGCCGTAATGCCCCGCGCCTTCGATCACCTTATGCGCGCGACGATTGGCCGGAATACCACTGCACAGATCGTGCGCCGCTTCGGTCTGGCCCAGGCCGGAGATATCGTCCAGTTCGCCTTCGATCGTCAGCAGGGCGGTGTCCTTGATCGCGCTCGGCTTGACGCGCTCGCCGTTCACGTCCCACAGGCCGCGCGGTAGCAGGAACTGTTGGAACACCGTACTGATGGTGTCGAGGTAGTACTCGGCCGGCATGTCGAGCACGGCGTTGTATTCGTCGTAGAACTTGCGATGCGCCTGGGCATCGTCAAGATCGCCGCGCAACAGGTTCTGATAGAAATCCCAGTGCGAATTCATATGCCGGCTGGGGTTCATCGCAACGAAGCCGGCGTGCTGCAGAAAGCCCGGATACACCTCGCGACCGTGGCCTGGATAATTCGGCGGCACGGTGTGAATCACATTGCCCTTGAACCAGGACAGCGGTTGCGTGGTGGCAAGGTTGTTCACGCCGGTGGGGTTGCTGCGCGGTTCGATCGGGCCGCCCATCATCGTCATCGACAGCGGGGTGTCTTCGCCGCGTGCGGCCAGCAGCGAAATCGCGGCAAGCACCGGCACCGTCGGCTGGCATACCGAAATCACATGCACGCGTTTGGCGCCGATGTGACGGATGAACTGTTCGATGTACGCGACGTAGTCGTCGAGATGGAACGCGCCATGCTCGGCCGGCACCATGCGCGCATCGGTCCAGTCGGTGATGTAGACCTTATGGTCGGACAGCAGCGAACGCACCGTGTCGCGAAGCAGCGTGGAGTGATGTCCCGACAGTGGCGCAACCACCAGCACCGACGGGTCGTTCTTCATCTGCTCGATGATTTCCGGCTCGTCGCTGAAACGCTTGAAGCGCTTCAACTGGCAGAACGGCAGTTCCATCGCCGATTGCTCGACGATCGCGATCGGCTGACCGTGCGCAACGACGCTGTGGATACCGAACTCGGGCTTTTCGTATTCCTTGCCCAGGCGATACATCAGCTCGTAGCCGGCCGCCGCGCGTTGCGCGCCGGGCAGGTTCGACAGCGGGCTGCTCTGATCGGAGAGCATGCGTGCGCTTGCCTGGGCGAAATAACTCAGCGGGCCGAGAACGGCGCGCTGCCACTCATGAATCTGATAAAGCATGGGCGGGACCGGGGATGTGCAAAGAAATCAGTTTAGCCGGTTTCGCCGTGGGGTGTTGCGCTGCGTCACGGCAGTCTCAGTTGTCTATGCGACGCACTTCCGTCCCGGCAAGCACGTCATGCAGTGCGCGCCGTCGCCGATCGACCAGAGCTACCGCGAACCACAGCGCCCAGCAGCCAAGCGCGGCATAAATTGCCCCCCGCATGCCGATCGCCGATTGCAGCTCCAGCGCAAATACCGGCAGCCAGGCGACGATCAACCGGATCAACGCCTGCCGCCAAGACGGAGACGCGCCGGATGCCGAGGTGACACGAATACGCCACGGCCGCATGCCGAGTGTCTGTCCGCCGCGCAGCCACGACACCACGAAATACGCGCTGATGGTCAGATATTGCAACGGCTGGAACCACCAAGTGAGTGCGTGACCCTGCGCGTCGAACAGGCGCCCGTGCGTGGCGATCTGGCAGACCAGGCCCATCACCGCGGCGATGGCGATGACGGCCAGCAAGTCGTAAAGCAGCGCCAGCAATCGGCGCCACAGCGGGCAGGGCAGTGCGTTGACGGTGTCGTGGGTCATGGTCTCGCTTGCGTCTTGAGCGCGGGGTGTCCAGCATGTCGCGCATGGAACAAACCGCAAGTATCGCCGAAGCCGACCAGCGCAGCATCGCCGCGTTCATCGAACGTGTCTGGTCGGAAGACGGCTTGGCCGATCGCACGCTCGAAGCCTATCGTCGCGACCTGGAAGGCCTGGCCGCATGGCTGTCCGGCCGGCAACGCAGCTTGTTGACCGCGCGGCGCGAAGATCTGTCCGCCTACCACGGCGCGCAGCCCGTCGCGGTGCGCTCGATGGCGCGGCGTCAATCCTCGTTTCGCCGCTACTACGGCTGGCTGGCGCGCAGCGAGAGCGGTTTTGACGATCCGACCCTGCTGATCGAACGCCCGCGTACGCCGCGCAGCCTGCCCAAGGCGCTGGCCGAGCGCGAAATCGAGGGCCTGTTGAACGCGCCGGATGTGGCCACGACGCTGGGCTTGCGCGATCGCGCCATGCTGGAGCTGATGTACGCGTCCGGCCTGCGTGTTTCCGAACTGGTCGAACTGCCGCTGGCGGCGCTCAATATGCGCCAGGGCGTGCTGCGGGTCACCGGCAAGGGCGGCAAAGATCGGCTGGTGCCGGTCGGCGAAGTGGCGTTGGAACGCATCGAGAATTACCTGAAGACCGCGCGCCCCGTGCTTGCCAAGGGAAAGCAGCCGAAAGCGCTGTTTCTGAGCAAACGCGGTGAAGGCATGACGCGCCAGATGTTCTGGACCCTGGTCAAGCGCTACGCGGTGACGGTCGGCATCGCGCCCAAGCGCATCTCGCCGCATGTGCTGCGGCACTCGTTCGCCACGCATCTGCTCAACCACGGTGCCGACTTGCGCGCGCTGCAGATGTTGCTGGGGCACAGCGCCTTGAGCACCACGCAAATCTATACGCTGGTCGCCAAGGAAGGGCTGAAAAGGTTGCATGCGCAACACCATCCGCGCGGCTGATCGCGTCGGCGTAAGGCTCGGTTACATAACAAATGACCGAACCGTAAAGCTGCGAAACTGTCACACCTGCCACGCTTCATTCAGCCTACTATGCGAGAATCCACAGTTCCCGCGCCCCCGGCGGTGAATGGATGCACGTGAGATTCCCATGTCCAAATTTTCTATATTCAACAAGCTGATCCTGACCCTTTCCCTGACCGGTCTGGCGTTTTCCGCGCTGGCCGCCGACGATGCGACCGAAGCGGTCGTTCGCAAGGCCGTCATGGGCCTGGCCCCGGGCGTGCAGGTCGACAGGATCGAGCCCGCGCCGCTGCCGGGCTTTTACCAGGTCATTGCCTCCGGGCAGTTGGTTTACGTCAGTGCGGACGGCAAGTATCTGCTCAACGGCGACCTGCTCGATCTGAGCACCAAGAAGAACATCAGCGAACGCGCCTGGGCGGATTTCCGCAAAGTCCAGCTCGACAAGCTGCCCGAGTCGCAGCGCATCGTGTTTGCCGCGGCCAATCCGAAATACAAGGTCACCGTATTCACTGACGTGAACTGCGGTTATTGCCGGGCGCTGCACGAGCACATCGCCGATTTCAACAAGGCCGGTATCTCGGTCGAGTACGTGGCGTGGCCGCGCGAAGGCGTGACCAGCACGTCGGGCGCGCCCACCCCGACGTACACCGAGATGGTCAACGTCTGGTGCGCGGCCAACCCGAAGATGGCCTTTACCGAGGCCAAGCAGGGCAAGGTGCCCAAGGCCGCCACCTGCACCAATCCGGTCAAGGACGAATTCGAGTTGGGTGTGAAGCTGGGCGTGACCGGCACGCCGACTATCGTGGCTGATGACGGACGCGTTGTAGGCGGATACGTCACTCCCGATCAGTTGATCAAGGCGCTCAACAAGACCAACGGTAGTTGAAGTAGCTACCCGCCAGTGCTATCAAAGAGACGCCGCAGGAAAGCGGCGTTTCAAGCATGGAGATAACTATGAAGGATGCTTCAAGGAGCTGTATTCGCACCTGCATATTGGCATGCGTTTTATTGATTCTTGCAAGTTCGAAAGTGTTGGCGGGGCAGGGCGTAGCAACGAATCTCGCGCTGAATTTCGAAGTAAAGAAGGGCGACATAGTCACCGCGGAATCACAGATGCTGGTGACACCGGGTAACAACGCCGAGATGGTGCTTTCCGGGAAATACGGCGGCGAGTATAGAATCGAGGCGAGTCCTCGGTTTGCCATGGACGTTGAAGGTGTAACTGTTACTTACCTTCAGGCAAAGTTGTTTGAGAAGGACAGGGATACCTGGAAGCTCCTCGCCTCGCCCGAGGTGATGGCTCCGCTAGATCAGCCAGCTGGCACGGAAGTTAAGTTAGCACCTGCCGCAGATGGCTCCACGACCAGCTTTTCAATGGAAGTGGTAAAAGTCGATCAGCCCGAACTGTGGCTTAAGCAATCGAGCGCTAAGCATGCGTCGCTTTTCGAGCAAGAGGCCATGCAAGTCTGCGCGCCTTGTGACGGCGGCGGTTTTATGTGTTGTTCTAACGCATGCTGTAGCTCTTCCGGTTGCGGCACAGTTTGCGATGGGAGGCATCCCTAGGGGTGATAGGCCAAGGGGATGAAGGTTCCCTTGGCCTTCAATAAACCTCCGCGGTTGGCACAAACCTAATAAAATGAATGGCTTGTCTTAGCCACCCTTTGCTGTCTTGCAGCATAGGGTAGAATGGGCGTTTTCGCTGCCTCGCGCGTCAAGCGCCATTCCCCGCAATGATCGTACTCGACGGGCAGAGTGCCCTATCGCCGTTTCGCCTCGAACGTCTGAATGCCCGCCTGGATGCCCTGCATCGTGGCGCGCGTGTGCAGGCGGCGTGGCATGTCTATTTCATCGATACCGATACGGCGCCCGAAGGCGAGCAGCGCAAGCGCTTGCTGGAAGTACTCGAAGCGAAGGACGCCGCGCCCGAGTCGGCTTCGCTGTGGGTGGTACCGCGCCTGGGCACGATTTCGCCCTGGTCGAGCAAGGCCACCGATATTCTGCACGGCGCGGGTTTTCAGGTGCGTCGTGTCGAGCGGGGCATGGCCTGGCAGCTCGCGCACATGCCCGAAGCCGGTGCGCGCGATTACGACGCGGTCATGGACGTGCTGCACGACGCGATGACGCAGTCGGTGTTGACGCAACTGGACGACGCCAAGGGCTTGTTCCTTGCCGGCAAGCCCGGCGATTTGCTGCATATCGCCCTGGGCAGCGATGCGCAGGCCGCGCTGGCCAAGGCCAATAGCGAGCTGGGTCTGGCGCTGGCCGACGACGAAATCGAGTATCTGGCCGAGCGCTACGCCGAACTGGGGCGCGACCCCACCGACGCCGAACTGTTCATGTTCGCCCAGGCCAACTCCGAGCATTGCCGTCACAAGGTGTTCAACGCGAGTTGGACGCTGGACGGCCAGCCGCAGGACAAGAGCCTGTTCGGCATGATCAAGAACACGCACCAGCATTCGCCGACGCATACCTTGTCCGCGTACAAGGACAATGCTGCGGTGATCGAAGGCAACGAAGGCAAGCGCTTTTTCGCCAATGCCGATGGCGTGTGGCGTGCGCATGGCGAACGCATCGATTACGCGATCAAGGTGGAAACGCATAACCATCCCACCGCGATCGCCCCGTGGCCGGGTGCGGCCACCGGTGCGGGCGGCGAGATTCGCGACGAAGGCGCTACCGGTCGCGGTGCGAAACCCAAGGCGGGCCTGACCGGCTTCTCGGTCTCGGACCTGCGCATTCCCGGTCACCCGATGCCGTGGGAAGTGGATCGTCCGCTGCCGCCGCGCATGGCCAGCGCGTTCGAAATCATGCGCGACGGCCCGCTCGGCGCGGCCGCGTTCAACAACGAGTTCGGCCGTCCCTGTCTGGGCGGTTATTTCCGCACCTACGAGCACGAAACCGGCGAAGCCGGCCTGCGCCGCGGCTACGACAAGCCGATCATGATTGCCGGCGGCCTGGCCAATATCCGCGCCGACCACGTGCAAAAGCGCGAGCTGCAACCGGGCCACAAGGTCATCGTGCTGGGCGGTCCGGCGATGCTGATCGGCCTGGGCGGCGGCGCGGCGTCGTCGGTGGCGTCGGGTACCTCGAGCGCGGAGCTGGATTTCGCCTCGGTGCAGCGTGACAACGCCGAAATGGAACGCCGTTGCCAGCAGGTGATCGATGCATGCTGGGCGCGTGGCGACAACAATCCGATCGTCAGCGTGCATGACGTCGGTGCGGGTGGCTTGTCCAACGCGATTCCCGAATTGCTCAACGATTCCAACGTCGGTGGCCAGATCGATCTGTCGAAGATCCCCTGCGACGATCCGCAGCTCTCGCCAATGCAGGTGTGGAGCAACGAATCGCAGGAGCGCTATGTGCTTGGCATCGATGCGGCCGACCTGGCCGAATTCGAAGCCTATTGCGCGCGCGAACGCTGCCCGTATGCCGTCGTCGGCGAAGCGACCGCCGAGCGTGTGCTGGTGGTGCGCGACCCGCGTCGCGACCTCACCGTGATCGATCTGCCGATGGATGTGCTGTTCGGCAAGGCGCCGCGCATGCATCGCGATGCCAGGCACATCAAGCCGCGTGTCGATCTGGTGCCGGACCTTACTGGCATCAGCATGGACGAAGCGCTGATCCGTGTGCTGAAGCTGCCGACCGTGGGCAGCAAGAACTTCTTGATCACCATCGGCGACCGCACCGTCGGTGGCCTGTGTTCGCGCGATCCGATGGTTGGCCCCTGGCAGGTGCCGGTGGCCGACTGCGCCGTCACCATCGCCGATTTCGACGGTTACGTCGGTGAAGCCATGGCGATGGCCGAGCGTGCGCCGGTCGCCTTGCTGAGTAGCGCCGACGCGGCGCGTCTGGCGGTGGGTGAAGCGATCACCAATCTGGCCGCGGCGTCCATCGCCTCGCTGGGCGAAGTACGCCTGTCGGCGAACTGGATGGCGGCGATCAACCATCCGGGCGAAGACGCGGCCCTGTTCGACGCCGTCAAGGCCGTCGGCATGGAGTTGTGCCCGGAGCTCGATATCTCGATCCCGGTCGGCAAGGACTCGTTGTCCATGCAGACCGTGTGGAAGGACGGCGAGACCAAGCAGCGCACGGTGTCGCCGGTGTCGCTGGTCATCACCGGCTTTGCGCGCGTCGACGATGTGCGTCGCACGCTGACGCCGCAGATTCGTCTCGATCGCGGCGATTCCGAACTGTGGCTGGTCGATCTGGGCGGTGGACGCGATCGCCTTGGCAGCTCGGCGCTCACCCAGGTATTCAATCGTGGCGGCGGCGTGCCGCCGGATCTCGAAGACGCCAAACAGCTGAAGGCCTTGTTCGATCTGGTGCAGGAAGCGAACCGTTCGGGTCTGCTGCTTGCCTATCATGATCGTTCCGATGGCGGCGCCATCGTTACCTTGCTGGAAATGGCTTTCGCCGGTCGTTGCGGCCTGGAAATTCAGCTCGAAGGTTGGGGCGAGGCCACGTTGCGTGCGCTCTTCAACGAAGAGCTCGGCGCGGTGATGCAAGTGGCCAGCGCCAATCGCGAAGCGTTCGAAGCGCTGCTGGTGAAATACGGCCTCGCCGGTATCGCCCATCGCATTGGCCGCCCGAAGGAAAAACTCGGCATCAAGCTGTTCCTGGGTGGCGACACCTTGTTCAAGTGGAACTGGAGCACACTGTTTGCCGCGTGGAACGACACCAGTTACTCGATGCAGCGCCTGCGCGACAATCCGCAAAGTGCCGATGCCGAACGCGAATGGCGCCTGGACGATGCCGATCCGGGCATCAGCCCCAAGCTCGGCTTCGATCCCGCCGAAGATATCGCCGCACCGTTCATCGCCAAGGGCGCGCGTCCGCGCGTGGCCGTATTGCGCGACCAGGGCGTCAACGGTCAGGTCGAAATGGCGGCGGCGTTTACGCGCGCCGGGTTCGATGCGGTCGACGTGCATATGTCCGATCTGGCCGAAGGCCGCATCAAGCTGGCCGACTTCCGCGGTTTTGCCGCGTGCGGCGGGTTCTCCTTCGGCGACGTGCTGGGCGCGGGCCGCGGTTGGGCGACATCCATTCTCTACAACGATTATCTGCGTGCGGAGTTCGCCGCCTTCTTTGCCGACACGTCCAAGTTTGCATTGGGCGTATGCAACGGTTGCCAGATGATGAGCCAGCTCAAGGACATCATTCCCGGCGCCCAGCATTGGCCGAAGTTCCTGCGCAACGCGTCCGAGCAGTACGAGGCTCGCGTGGTGACGCTGGAAGTGCTCGACTCGCCGAGCATTTTCCTCAAGGGCATGACCGGTTCGCGCATTCCGGTGGCGGTCGCGCACGGCGAAGGCCGGGTCAGTTTCCCGCAGGTATGCAGCCCGTCGAAGGCTGGCGGCGCGTTGCGCTTCGTCGACAATCGTGGCCGCCCGACCGAAGACTATCCGCTCAATCCGAACGGCTCGCCCGGTGGCCTCACCGGCTTCACCGCTGCCGAAGGCCGCGTGACCATTCTGATGCCGCATCCGGAACGCGTGTTCCGTACCGCGCAGATGAGTTGGCATCCGGATCCGTGGGGCGAGGATTCGCCGTGGATGCGGATGTTCCGCAACGCACGCGTCTGGTGCGGTTGATCCCATCGCCTTGCCGACTAAAACCCGCTGCTACCTGCAGCGGGTTTTTGCTTTGAGCCGCCATGAGCGATGCCTCTGATGCACTCAAGCGTTTGCCTGGCAGCCTCGCATGGTTGGCCGTGCAACTGTTGTTTGTCGTCGCATGGATCGCTTTGCTGGCGTATTTGCCGTGGTGGATCGTCCTGGCGCTGCTGCTGACGCTCGACGCCGCATCCATCTGGTGTGGTCGCCGCGCGCTCGGCACGATCGATCAATGGCTGGTTTTCTATGGCGCCCTGGGCTTGATCGGCCTGGCGATATCGCTGGCGTGGGCTATCGGCGGGTCGCTGTGGGCTTGGCTCGCTGGCATCGCTGCCGCCTGTGCCGGCTTTGGATGGAAGCTGTACCTGATGCAGCGGTTCGACCTGCCGCGCAGCGCGTCGAAGACGAACGTCGCCAAACCCGAACCGGCAGCTTTGCCGATGCAAGCGACCGAGCCCGTGTCGATGCTGCCGGTAATCTGGCGTAGCGCCGATGAGGCCCGCACACGCGCCGAGCGTGAAGCGATCTGGCAGCGCGGTGAGCCGGTGTATCTGGTCAATGGCGAAATCCGCTTCGGTCCACCGACCGGTGATTACCTCTGGTCCGATGGCACAGCTGTCATCGCCTGGGCGGGCAGCCGCTACGCGGTAAGCGACGATGGACGTTGGTTTGTCGCTTCCGGGCCGGTCGGACATCCGGGGAGCTGCGACTATCTTTACGACCGCACAAGCCGGCTCGTGTACGAGCTGCCGTCGTGGGAAATTCGTGGATGGGGCGAGCACGGTCCATGGCTGGCCGAGCCGGGCAAGGCGCCGGTGCCGTTCGGGCGCATCGGTGTCGCCGGCACGGACTATCTCCCGTTGCGCGACCTCTGGCTGCCGCGCAGTTTTTTTGCTGCATTGCCATTAGCCCGGCAGACATGGCGTGCGCCCGTCGGGCAACACGCCGCCGCACTGGATATCGCGTTACCGGACCGTTTGCTCGATGACGATGACCCCCTGGCCTGCCTGCGCCGGCCTTGTTTCCGCCTGGAGGTCGATGGCGAGGACAGCGGTCTGCGCCTGTATGGCATGCATGGTCAGCCCTGGTCCGACGATGGCCGGACCTTGCGCGTCTCGGCCTGGCTTGCCGACGCGCCGCATGCATCGCCCCAGCCATGGCGTTGGAGTCGGGCGGCCGGCTGGCTGCCCGACGATCGCGTCGCTGGCTGATAATCCCGTCATGGTGCCGGTGTTCGCTCAGCTTCCCTGGTATGTACGCGTGCCGCTTGGCGCGCTGGCGATCGTGTTGTGGGTCGGCGTACTCGCCTTGCCGCCCTGGTGGCTTGGATTGCCGCTGTTGCTGGCACTGGCGTTTGGTGCGGCCATGCTGGCTTCGCGATATCACGAGTGGGCGTTGTGGTGCCGGCGCGCCTTGAAATGGGGTCTGCCCGGTTGGTTGTTCGCTCTGCAACGGGCGTTGGGCGGCGACCTGCTGGCCTGGGGCGCGGCCCTGCTCGGAGCCCTGGTCGGGTTCTCGCTGGTCGCCTTGCTGGAGTCCCTGCTGGACCACCGGGTCAGGCGAACTCCGCGCGCAGCGCCACAACCCGAATGGAGCGAGTTGGCGATGGCACCGGTCGGCCCAGCGGCGCATATCGTCGAGTTGGAGCCGGCGCGCTGGCAGGACGCCAAAGGGCGGCTCGACGATCCCCGCGGCAGCCCGATCGACTATCGGCCGGTTAACGACGAAAGCGGCAGTTACCATTTCGGCGATGGACGGACCCTGGAACGTTTGAGTGCGCGCTGTGGTTTCAGCCCCCAGGGCCGCTGGTTTGTGGCCAGCACGCCGCAAGGGCGCGGCGACCTGCTATGGGATCGGCAGGCGGACAAGGTGCACCGTCTGCGCGGCTGGCAGCTTTATGGCTGGGATGGCGAGCAGCCCTGGCTGGCGCGCGGCCTCGACGGCGTGCCCACCCGGCTGCATGAAGTGTTAGGTGACAAAACAACCGCCTGAAGCACGTGCTCCGCAGGTAGGCTATCGCGCATAATTGGCGAGTGAGTACCCCCGCCACAAGCCCCGGCGCGTCCCCCGCCGTCAGCATCATTGTCGTTTCCGCCGATAGCGGAGCGTCGTTGCGCGAATGTGCGCGGCGTGCGCTTGCCTGCACGTTGCCGTTGCAGTTCATCCTGATCGACAACGATTCGCACGACGGCGTACCGCAGGCGATCGAGCGCGATCATCAAGGCGACGAGCGTCTGCAGGTGATCTACAACGGTGCCAATCTCGGTTTCGGGCCGGCGATCAATCGCGCCGCGGCGAAGGCTTCCGGCGACACGCTATTGGTGCTCAATCCCGATTGCCTGCTCGAAGACGATACGCTGCAGCGCCTGCTCGATCATCTCGAGCAGACCCCCAGGGCCGGCGTCATCGGTGCGGTCGTATGCGATGAAAGCGGCCACGCCGATCCGGCGTCGTTCCGGCGCGACCCCTTGCTTGCACGGTCGTTGCGCACCCTGATCGGTGCCGAAGGCGAGGGTGTCAACATGGCGGGGCCTGCGCCCGATCGCATGGTGCAGACGGAGGCCGTTTCCGGCGCCTTGATGCTGATGCCGCGCGATGTATTCCGCCGCATCGACGGTTTCGACGAAGCCTATTTCCTGCATTGCGAAGACCTGGATATCTGCCGTCGCGTACGCGACGCCGGCTATGAAGTGTGGCTGGCCGGCGACGTGCGTGTGCTGCATGGCAAGGGCACGTCGAGCCGGCACCGGCCGGTCTTCGTCAGCTGGTACAAGCATCGCGGCATGTGGCGCTGGTTCCGCAAGTTCGATCCGGCGGCGGGTAACCCGCTGCTCGTTGCGGTCGTTTGGTTGGGCATCTGGGCACACTTCCTGTTGAAGATACCGGGGCAATGGTGGCGGTTGGCTAAGCGTAAGCGGCGCATCGCCGGCGATGCGGCCGCATGAGCGAGCCGCAGGCACGAGGTGCGACCCTCGCGACACTGGGCTTGATGGCGGTCACGGCCATCTGGGGTTCGACGTTCTTCCTGATCAAGGACCTGGTCGGTCGCCTGCCTGCCGCGGATTTTCTCGCCATACGTTTTCTGATTGCGGCGGTGGCGATGCTGCTGCTTTTTTTCCGGCCGTTACTGCGCCTGAGTGGACGCGAGTGGTGGCAGGGTTTGTTGTTGGGTGCGGTGTACGGCATCGGTCAGCTATTGCAGACGAACGGTCTGGAACACACCGATGCCAGCATCAGCGGTTTTGCCACGGGCATGTATGTGGTTTTCACGCCTTTGCTGGCTACGGTTCTGCTACGCCAGCGGTTACCGTCGATTGCCTGGATCGCCGTGCTGCTGTCGCTGGGCGGTTTGGCCGTATTGGCGCTGCGCGGTTTGAGCCTCGGTTACGGCGTGTGGATCACGCTCGCATCGGCGGTGCTGTATGGCCTGCACATCGTGGGCTTGGGACAGTGGTCGAGGCCGGGCAGTGCGTTTGCCTTGTCGACCGTGCAGATGTTCGCGATCTCCGCGATCTGCCTGCTTGCGACCTTGCCTCATGGCCCGCGCTTGCCACCCGATACGAATGCGTGGATCGCCGTGGTCTATATGGCGCTGGCCGCAGGCGCCGGCGCGATGCTGATGCAGACCTGGGCGCAGGCCCATCTCAGCGCCACGCGCGCGGCCATCGTGATGACGCTGGAGCCGGTCTTTGCGGCGGGTTTTGCGGTGGTCTTCGGTGGCGAGGCGTTTACGTGGCGCATGCTGGTCGGCGGCTTGCTGATTCTGGCGGCGATGTATCTGGTGGAGCTGGCGCCGCGCAGAAAGGCCGAGCCTTCGGCTGAGATATTGCATCACGAGGTTTGATGTTTGTTTAAAGCCCCCCTCACCCCAACCCTCTCCCCCGGCAAAGCCAGGGGAGAGGGGGCTGACTGAGGCAGGCTTCAACGTTGCGTGCTTCTGGCTCCCTCTCCCCTGGCTTTGCCGGGGGAGAGGGTTGGGGTGAGGGGGCCGGGTGCTCGCGGGAACATCACCAACGAGCCCCGCCGATTCAAACCTTGGTCGTTACCGCCTTCTTGCGCGGCTGGCTCGCAATACGCACCAGATAAATCACGATCGCAACATTGCAGACCAGCACAGCCAGCTTGATCCAGTTGAAGCGCTCGATCACTTCATAAAGCTCGACCGGAATCAGCGACCCGGTAGCGATCACGGTAAACCACTCCGCCCAGTGCTTGCGCAGCCACAGGCCGGTACCTTCAGTGGCGAAAATCGCCGCATAAGCCAGCGCCACCAGGCCGATCGCGACAAACTTGCTCGGCCCCCACTCCTGCAAGGTGGCGACGAGCTTCCAGCGCAGGCTATTGCTGTCGGTCAGGGACAGATGCTCCAGCCAGGTCACCAGCCGCGCAAAGTTCTCTTCGCGATCCAGGCGGAAGGCGAAAATGGCGATTGCGATCAGGCCGACCGTCTTGACCGCCTTGTAGATCGCAATGATGCGCAAGCCAAGGTTGTGCTGCGGCTCGATCGGCGGGATCGGCTCAGGGTGGGTCTGGGACATGGAGTATCGGATCAGCGGGGGACCACTATTGTCCGGGCCAGGGCGTGAATAGGGAATATGTCGGGAGTAGTTAGGAGTGAGGAGTGAGGAGTGAGGAGTGAGGAGTGAGGAGTGAGGAGTGAGGAGTGAGGAGTGAGGAGTGAGGCCTGCGGCACATTCACTCTTTTCTCACTCCTCTTCACTCGGCGCTCGCCCCAGGGGCGCGTCAGCAGCAACGGCCACCGGTTCCCTTGTACCGGGCCACCTGCCGCTCACGGAAGAACTCCTTGTAACTGGGCACCTCCCGCTCGGGGTGGTGCTCGCGCAGGTGCTTGACGTAGACGTCGTAGTCGGGAACCCCGCAGCAGAGGCGGGCGGTTTGCACCGCCCACTTCCCGATGGCTTGCAGATCGATGTTCATATCGGCTCCTTCAGCGGGCCACGCTGGTCACGGCCACGTAGGGTTCTTCGTGCGCCGTCGGGTGATTTTCGCGCCATGCCCTGACCATCGCGCGCAGCGCGAACAGGGTCATCGTTATCACCAGCAGCATGAACAAGGCAGTGAGCGCCATGTCCACGCGGTTATTGGTGATGATGCGCTGCATTTCCTCGGCGGTCTTGGCCGGCGCGAGCAGCTTGCCGGCCTGCAGGGCATCGGCGTACTTCTGGGCGGCAGCCGTGAAGCTGATCGACCCGGACAGCTTCTGCCAGCCCGCGGTCAGGGTGCAGGTCACCAGCCAGATCGCCGGAATACCCGGGACCCAGACATAGCGTTCGCGCTTGAGCTTCACGATCACCACCGTGGCGAGCATCAGCGCGATCGCCGCCAGCATCTGGTTGGCGATGCCGAACAGGGGCCACAGGGTATTGATGCCACCCAGCGGATCGACCGCGCCCTGGTAGAGGAAATACCCCCACAAGCCAACGCAGATCACCGTGGCGAGCAGGTTGCTGGTCCACGACTCGGTCTTTTTCAGCGGCGCATAGATCAGGCCGGCGATTTCCTGAATCATGAAGCGGCCCACGCGCGTGCCTGCATCCACCGTGGTCAGGATGAAAAGCGCTTCGAACAGGATCGCGTAGTGGTACCAGAAGGCCATCATGCCTTCGCCCGGAATGATTCCGTGCAGCAGTTGCGCCATGCCGACGGCAAGCGTCGGTGCGCCGCCGGCGCGGCTGAGGATGCTGCTTTCGCCGATGTTCTTGGCGGTATTGAGCAACTCGTCCGGCGTGACCACGAAACCCCACTGGCTGATCGTCGTGGCCGCCTGTTGCGCGGTGGTGCCGATCAGGGCGCCGGGCGAGTTCATCGCGAAGTACACGCCCGGATGCAGCGACGAGGCGGCAATCAGGGCCATGATGGCGACGAAGGCCTCCATCAACATGCCGCCATAGCCGACCATGCGTGCCTCGCCTTCATTGGCGAGCAGTTTCGGCGTGGTGCCCGAGGCGATGATCGAGTGCCAGCCCGACACCGCGCCGCAGGCGATCGTGATGAACAGGAACGGGAACAGGTTGCCCTGGAAGACCGGGCCGGTGCCGTCGATGAACTTGGTAATCGGCGGCATCTGCAAGGTCGGTGCGGCCAGGAAGATCGCCAGCGCAAGCAGGGCGATGGTGCCGATCTTGAGGAAGGTGGACAGGTAGTCGCGCGGTGCCAGCAACAGCCACACCGGCAGGACCGAGGCGCAGAAGCCGTAAGCGATCAGCAGCCAGGCCAGTGCCTTGGGATCGAAGTCGAAGGCCGGCGCCCAGCTCGAGGTCGAGACGATCGAACCGGACCAGATCGACACCAGCAGCAGCACCACGCCGATGATCGATACCTCCAGAATCCGCCCCGGTCGGAACCAGCGCAGGTAGACACCCATCAGCAGTGCGATCGGGATCGTGCAGGCCACGGTAAACGTGCCCCAGGGACTGTGCGTCAGCGCCTTGACCACCACCAGTGCGAGCACCGCCAGTACGATCATCATCAGGACCAGCACGCCGAACATGGCCACGACGCCGGCGACCGGTCCCAGTTCGTCGCGCAGCATGTTGCCGAGCGAGCGGCCATCGCGGCGAAGCGACAGGCCCAGGATCATGAAATCCTGCACCGCACCGGCAAAGATCACGCCGAAGATGATCCACAGCGTGCCTGGTACGTAACCCATTTGCGCGGCCAGCACGGGGCCAACCAGTGGGCCGGCGCCGGCAATGGCGGCGAAGTGGTGGCCGAACACCACCCATTTGTCGGTCGGTACGTAGTCCAGACCGTCGTTGCGCAGCACCGCTGGGGTGGCGCGACTGGGGTCCATCTTCAGCACTTTCGTGTCGATGAACTTGCTGTAGAAGCGGTAGCCGATGACGAACAGGCCGATCGACGCGGCGACCAGCCAGATCGCATTGATCGGCTCGCCGCGGCGCAATGCGACGACGCCCAGGCACCAGGCGCCGATAATGGCAATGACGGCCCAGAGCAGTTTCGCTGCCGTGCCGTTGTGAGTTGTGGTTTGCATGGATGGAGCTCCCCGGGAGATGCCGTAACAGGTTCGTCCCGGCGCTGGCGGGGGTCAAGCCGCAGGGCCGCCCAGGGCATTAGCTATTGGTCGAATAGATGACAGCCCGTTTCGCTACCCTGCAAACATTTGGGTAACACATCGTCGGCGTAGACTGGAGGCCCCGCATTGCTTAAGGAAGACCCATGCGTCCGACAAAACGTCGTGTTGCCACCGGCCTTGCGCTTGTCCTGCTGATCGCTCCACTCGCCAGTTCGGCATTTCAATTCAAGGATTTGCTCAACAAGGCCAAGTCCGCCACGCAGCAAAGCACCGCCGGCCAGCCCAATGGCGTCAACCTGCCCAATAGCGATGTGGCCGCCGGTTTGAAGGAGGCGCTGGCCAAGAGCACCACCGATGCCATCAATAGCCTGGGCCGCAACGACGGCTTCTGGAACAATCCCAAGGTACGCATTCCGTTGCCCGGCAAGCTGGAACAGGCCGGTAACCTGGCGCGCAAAATGGGGCAGGGTGCGAAGGTGGACGAGTTTCAGTTGAGCATGAACCGCGCCGCCGAGAAGGCCGTGCCGCAGGTCGCCGACCTGTTTGGCGATGCGATCCGCAAGATGACCCTCGACGATGCGCGCGGGATTCTTACCGGCGGCGATCATGCCGCCACCGATTATTTTCGCCGCGTCGCCGGTCCCGCACTGACCGAGCGTATCCGCCCGATCGTGTCCAAGACGACCGATAGCGTCGGCGTCACGCAGAAGTACAAGGCCTTTACCTCGGGTAGCGGTGGCGGCGCGTTGGGTGGCAGCCTGGGCAAGCTGGGTAGTCTGGGTGGCAAGAGCGGCGGGGCCAGCTCGCTGGACCTGGATGACTACGTCACCAAGGAAACGCTGGATGGCTTGTTCGCCACGATCGGCGATCAGGAAAAATCCATTCGCGATAACCCGGCACAGCAAACCACGTCGCTATTGAAAAAGGTGTTCGGCAAATAAACTTTCCGATCTACCGGTGAAACTCAAGAGATATCCATGATCCACGAGATTCTGAAAATGGGCGATCCTCGACTGCTGCGCATCGCACCGCCGGTGCCGCAGTCGATGATCGGCAGCCCCGAGCTGGACACCCTGATCGCCGACATGTTCGAAACCATGCATCACGCCAGCGGCGTCGGGCTGGCCGCGCCGCAGATCGGCGTCGACCTGCAGCTGGTGATCTTCGGCTTCAACAGCTCCGAGCGTTATCCCGATGCGCCACCGGTGCCGGAAACCATCCTGCTCAATCCGGTGATCACACCGCTGTCGCAGGACATGGAAGAAGGCTGGGAAGGTTGCCTCTCGGTGCCGGGCCTGCGTGGCGCGGTCAATCGCTACACCCTGATTCGCTACGAAGGCATCGACCCCAAAGGCGAACGTATCGAACGCACTGCCGAAGGTTTCCACGCACGCGTGGTGCAACACGAATGCGACCACCTGATCGGGCGCCTGTATCCGTCGCGCATTACCGATTTCGCCAAGTTCGGCTACACCGAAGTGCTGTTTCCGGGCATGGACCCGAACGCGGACGACTGAAGGAAAGCTATTCCTATTCGTCATTCCAGCTTTCGCCGGGATGACGATGTGTCGTGTCGAAACGGTTGAGTTAATCAAATTCCGGACATGGATCGCAGTGCGCGCGATGAGGTGTTGCGATCATATTGTGCTGCATAGACGTGCTGCATTTAGCGCTTTAACTATTATCCAAATGGATGCTGACCATGAATACCGTTGCCTCACCGCCTGTACCGAAGAAATTGCATGACATGTTCGTGTCATACCCAGGTCATCTGGCAAAGCTGGATCGGGTATTGCACGACGCCGTAGCCCATCCGTCCGCCGGTGTGCCTGTTTTTGAACAGGCGTTATGGGCGATTGAAGAAGCGCTCAGTTCGTTTGTCGGTGACGCCCAGGCGGAGGTCAGTGCGGCCGAGGCGTCCGGCAATCAGGCCAACATCGAACGTACCCGTCAGAAACTCAAGCTGATGCAGGCTGCGACGTTCAAGCATGTATGGGTCGGCGACCAGGACCTCTGGGCCTTTTTCCACGGTACGTCTGACAAGGGTGTTGTATGACCGAGCTGACGAAAGAGGAGCATGACAAGATTTTCAGGGAGCAGATCGCTCCGCATCTGGATGTCGCGACGACGCAGGATAAGCCGCACGCCATCATTCTTGCCGGCCAGCCTGGGGCTGGAAAGGGCGGCGTGGCGTCTGCCGCCATGCGTGAGCTCGGTCAGAACGCGGTGGTCGTCGACCCGGACCAGATGCGCGACTTCTATCCGAACGTGCGCGCTCTGAAAGCGGAGAGCCCTTATGCCTGGGCCGATGAAACGCATGCGGATGCCAGCAAGTGGGCGGGAGAATTTCGCTCGGCGGCGATCGAGCAAAAAAAGAATCTCATCATCGATACCACGCTGGGCAAATACGAAAGCGCATCAAAGCTGGTCGGTGAGTTGCGCGATAAAGGCTATACCGTCGAAGTGCGTGCTTTGGCCACCCATCGACTCGAAAGCGAGCTTGGCGTAGAAGCGCGCTTTTCCAAGACCATGGGTGTGGAAGGGCATGGCCGGTATGTTCCCGCAGCCATCCAGGAACAGGTTTATTCCAAGCTGCCTGACAACCTGGACAAGCTCAAAGCCGTCGACAATGTGCCGATTCGCATCTTCAATCGAGAAGGCCAGGAGCTCTACGACAGCGCGAAACAAAGCACCGCGCCGAGCGTGACGCTGGAGGCAGCGCGTGCAGGCAGGCTGGATGACATCACCCGGTCGACGTCTATTGCCAAAGGTTGGCAGGAGCAAGCGACCTGGCATGCGACTGCGCCCAAGTCGCTGGAAAGTGTCCACGGCATCGCGCCGAGAACGATTGCAAAGTTTGTCGAGGAACGAGAGACGTTCGGGGTCGTCGAGCGTTTGGACAAAGGGCTTGCTCAAGCGCAGGCCAATCTGGTCAGGCTCGCTCCACCGGTTGCAACCACCTCGCAGTCACAGGATCCAGGCCGCGATCATGGCCCGGGCCCTGGTCCGTCGAGCCCGGGCTCGGGCCCGAGTTCTTCCAGCCCCGGCAGTCAACCAGGTACATCCGGCAGCACATCGACGCCGAAGCAGTCCGATACGCCGACTCCTGGCGGTGCTTCGCATTCACCTTCCGGTGGCACGGCTCTCAGCCTCGATAACACTTCGCATCCCGATCATGCGATCTACAAGCAGGCCCTCGGTCATGTGCATGAGCTGGACAAGTCCAAAGGGCATACGCCCGACGCGCGCAGTGACAATCTGGCCGCGGCGCTGACCGTGGCGGCACGCAACAACGGAATGGAGCGAATCGACCGCATTGCGCTTGACGACAAGGGGACTACGGTGGTCGCCGCTCAAGGTCAGGTGGCCCTGGGTAACTTCGACAAGTTCGCGCGCGTCGACACCATGCAGGGGTTGAACACGCCGATCGCGGAGACCTCGGCAAAGTGGCCGCAAGCCATGGAGGCTTTCAAGCAGCAGCAAACGCAGGCGCAAACGCAGACGCCGACACAACCGCAGCAGGTTCAGACGCAACATACCGCAAAGGTATAAGCGCCGCCGGCCCACGGGATAACCCGTGGGCCGATCCTCGCCTGCGGCAAGGCGGGCTCCAGGCAGGCCTGAGGCCTGCCTTGCCACACCTGAAGAGAGCGAGAAGGCCGGGTGCCAGACGGTTTTCGCTCGTCCGGCAGTGTCCTGGGCGATTTTCAAGGTGGCCCGGGAGATTGTCACCGGTAATAGGGTGTGAAAATATAAACGCGCTACCGTGTTGCGTTTTTTGGCCTGCACCATGTTTCAGCGCCAACGACATGTTTCTGGATGACTTTGTTGATTTATCTTCCATGATCCGGAGGTGGCTTCGCGTGTTTGTGCGTCGCGTCTTCTCGCTTTGATGATTATCAAAAGGGATATTGACTATGAATACGATAGCTTCGCCGCCCGTACCGAAAAATCTGCGCGACCTGCTTGTTGCCTATCCCGCTTATCTGACCAAGCTGGAGTGGCTGTTGCACCACGTGGTATCGCACCCATCCGCTGGCGTACCCGTTTTCGAGCAAGCCTTATGGGCTATTGAAGAGGGATTAAGTTCGTTTGTCGGCGATGCCCAGGCGGAGCTCGATGCCGCGCGCGCCTCCGGCGATGCCGCGCATGTGACTTACGCCGACGAGAAGTTGAAGCTGCTGCAGCGCGCGACGTTCAAGCAGGTGTGGATCGGCGACGAGGAACTCTGGGCGTATTTCCACGGTGCATCCGATAAGGATATTTTATGAGCAAGCTTGACGCCGAGCTGCACAAGAAGATCTTTGACGAGCAAATCGTCACGGTATTGAACCATGTGGAATCGCAGCGCAAACCGCGAGCCATCATTCTTGCCGGCCAGCCCGGCGCCGGAAAGGGCAATGTAGCGGCCGCCGCGTTACGCGAATTCGGCCAGCAGGCGGTGGTCGTCGACCCGGATCAAATGCGCGATTTCTATCCTGGCGTGCGCGATCTTAAGGCGAGCAATCCTTATTCATGGGCCGACAAGACGCACGAGGACGCGAGCCAGTGGGCGAAAGAGCTTCGTGCGGGAGCGATCGACCAGCAGAAGAATCTCATCATTGACACCACCCTGGGCAAGTACGAGAGCGCAAAGGGACTCGTTTCCGAATTGCGCGAGAAGGGTTATGAGGTCGAGATTCGCGCCCTGGCAACGCACCGGCTGGAAAGCGAGCTTGGCGTTGAAGCACGCTTCTCCGCGACGATGGGTACGCTAGGGCACGGACGGTATGTCCCGGCGCACATCCAGGAAGAGGTATATGCCAAGTTGCCGAGCAACCTGGACCAGCTTCGCAAATCCGATGGCGTGCCTATCCGGATTTTTGATCGAGAGGGCACGGAGCTCTACGACAGCAAGAAGCACGATGCGCCACCTGGCGTATCGTTGAAGGCTGAGCGCGAGCATCGACTGGAAAGTGTCGATCGGTCTCGCCAGCTTGCGGAAGGTTGGAACAGCCAGGTGGCCTGGCATACGGGTGCGAAGACCACGCTGGAAAGCATCCCGGACGTCAAGCCGGCGACGGTGGCCAAGTTTCTGGAGCAGCGCGAAGAATTCGGCATCGTGCGTCGCACTACGGAGAGAGCTGCCGAAGCGCAGACGAATCTGCACAGGTTGGCGCCGCCGACCATGGCCGCATCGTCATCAGCAGGTTTACCTGTCCGTCTGGACAATAGTGCACATCCCGATCATGCGATGTACAAGCAGGCCCTGGATCTGGTGCAGGCGATGGACAAGAAATATGCGCATCCCTCGGATGAGCGCAGTACCAATCTGGCAGCCTCGCTGACCGTGGCGGCGCGCGCAAGCGGCATGGAGCGGATCGACCGCGTGGCGCTCAATGACGACCGCAGCAAGGTGGTGGCCGCCCAGGGTCAACCATCGGTGGGCAACTTCAACAAGTTTGCTGCGGTGGACACTGTGAAGGGCCTGGATACGCCTCTGGTGGAAAGCTCGAAAAGGTGGCCGGCGGCCATGGAGAGGTTTCAGCAACAACAACCGGCGCAGACGCAGCCACAGCAAGCCCCGCCGCATTTACAGGCCAAGCTGTAGGCCCAGTGTCTGGGGGATGCTACGACCACAAAGGGCGCCAGTATCACTGGCGCCCTTTGCGCCGAATCAGGGAACCTCGAAATACAGAAAATAGATTTCGGGCGACGGTGTCAGGCCGTCATGCCTGGATGCGAAATAGCATGCTCGCTGCGCACGCCAAGCAGTGAAATGAACGAGATCGGCTGAAAAGAAAACCCGTGACTTGCACTGGTCGTAACGCGGTGGGCAGGCGTGAATTAATCGGGATGAATGGAAATGCGATGGCATCTGTACTAATAGATATCTGCTGGTTTTGAGGCGTTCAATATTGTTGTATTTGATTAAATAGTTTTTGATCTTTATTGAAATGTGATTTTCATCAGGATAATCGCGCCGACCCGGCCGGCCGGGTCGGCGAGCCCGGCATTGGTGTTGTCGGCCGGGCTGGTTATGCTCTGTGCTGGCTCAGGGTCGGTGATGCGGCATGCCGCGGATCGACGGGGAGGGCTGCACAGGCGGTGCCGGGTTGAGAACCGGCAGCGGCGTGGCAGCATTCCCACCCGTGGCTTCCGACCCCTTCTCAAGGACTAAAGACACTCGTGAGCGCAAACCTCCCACCTATCGACGACAACCGCACCGAACTGACCGTTCGTGGCGTGATCCTGGGCGTGGTCATCACCGTGGTATTCACGGCGGCCAACGTGTTCTTCGGCCTGAAGGCCGGCCTGACCTTCGCTACCTCGATCCCGGCAGCGGTGATTTCGATGGCGATCCTGCGCTACTTCAAGGGCGCGACGGTGCAGGAAAACAACATCGTGCAGACGATCGCCTCGGCGGCGGGCACCTTGTCCTCGATCATCTTCGTGCTGCCCGGCCTGATCATGATCGGCTGGTGGACCGGGTTTCCGTACTGGGTGTCGTTTGCCATCTGCGCACTGGGCGGCATCCTCGGCGTGATGTATTCGATCCCGCTGCGGCGTGCGCTGGTGACTCTGTCCGACCTGCCGTATCCGGAGGGCGTGGCCTGCGCCGAGGTGCTCAAGGTCGGCGGCGGCGAAGATGCCAGCGTGGATTCCGATGCCGAGAACAAGGCCGGCCTGATGGCCATGGTGTGGGGCTCGGTGGTGGCGGCGGTGTTTGCGGTGGTGGTGCAGACCAAGGTTTTTGCCAGCGACGTGGCGCAGTACTTCAAGCTCAACGACCGCGGCTCGGTGAGCGGTTATGACTTCAATCTGTCCTTCGCCTTGTTTGCCGTGGGCCATCTGGTGGGCCTGTGGGTCGGTGTGGCGATGCTGGTCGGCGCGATCATCGGCTGGGGCTGGGCGGTGCCGCATTACTCGGGCCTGGCTGCGGTTGTCGGCGCGGCGGCGGATGTGGCCCAGGAGACCTGGAGCCACAAGGTGCGCTTCCTGGGTGCGGGCACCATTGGCGTTGCCGCGATCTGGACCCTGCTCAAGCTGGTCAAGCCGGTGGTCAGTGGCCTGGCCGGTGCCATGGCGGCCGCGCGCGTGCGTGCCGCCGGTAACGCGCATACCTTGCCGCGCACCGAGCAGGACATGCCGATCGGTATCGTCGCGTTGATCACCGTACTGTGCCTGGCGCCGATCGGTTGGCTGCTGGGCAGCTTCGGCGCGGGTGCCGGGCTGGGCTCGTCGCTGACCACGCTGGTAATCGGTGGCGTAGCCTTTGTGGTGCTGATGAGCTTCTTCGTGTCGGCGGTATGCGGCTACATGGCCGGTCTGATCGGCTCGTCCAACAGCCCGCTGTCGGGCGTGGGCATCCTGGTGGTGCTGGCCGCGGCCCTGCTGCTGGTGGCGGGCGTGAAGCCGCACCTGCCGCCGGAAAGCGGCAAGGCGCTGGTGGCCTTTGCACTGTTCGTTACGGCGGTGGTATTCGCGGTAGCAGCTATCGCCAACAACAACCTGCAGGATCTCAAGACCGGTCAGCTGGTCGATGCGACGCCGTGGAAGCAGCAGGTGGCGCTGGTGATCGGCGTGCTGGCCGGTGCGGTGATCATTCCGCCGGTGCTGGACCTGCTCAACCACGCCTACGGCTTTGCCGGTGTTCCGGGTGCCGATCCCGCCAAGGCGTTGGCCGCTCCGCAGGCCGGACTGATCTCGGCCCTGGCGCAGGGTGTGATCGAGAACAATATCGACTGGAGCCTGATCGCCGTCGGCGCGGTTATTGGCGTGGTCATCATCGTGCTCGATGCCGTCCTGGGCGCGACCACCAAGTCGGTGCGCCTGCCCGCGCTGGCTGTCGGCCTGGGCATCTACCTGCCGACTTCGACCACCTTGATGGTGGTGGTCGGTGCCCTGGTGGGTGCGTTCTTCGACCATCGTGCCGACCGCGGCCCGAAGCCGGAGCCGACCAAGCAACTGGGCGTGCTGCTGGCCTCGGGCATGATCGTGGGCGAGAGCCTGATCCTGGTACTGATCGCCGCTATCGTGGCCTTCACCAGCAATTCCGCACCGTTGGCCCTGGTCAGCGACAGCTTCGCAGTACCGGCCGTATGGATCGGCGGCATCGCGTTTGCCGCGGTGATGTTCGTGCTGTATCGCTGGATCAGCCGCCTGGCGCTGGGTAAGGCTTGACTGGGTGAGGTCAGCTGCTGAGCAGCTTGTAAGGTCGCGCCTGCGGCGCTGTGAGGGGTGAGGGGGCAACGTATGTTGTGGCGCCCGTGAGATTTTCACCTCTCACTCCTCACAGGCCACGAAGTGGCCGGCCTTACTCCCAGATGTCATTTACCTATGTGACGATGAAGCCTACGGGGGCCTGACAGGCTATGCTTCGCCGTTCGCAGAAACGACCTGCGACGGTTGTAATAGTGTGGAGGCGTTAGTCGCGTGGTGGAACAAGATGGGGCGGAGGCTCCGATTCCAGGTAATGGCTTGACCCAAATGGGCGTTGGCGCGCTGTGGCTGCGCCGGCTGGCTGGGCCGTTCCTGTCGTTGGCGATGCTGTGCCTGGCGCTATGGGCGCTGCACAAGCTGGCGAGCGAGGTCAGCTATCACCAGGTGGCTCGTTTCGTCCATGGCCTGCCGGACTGGCGCATTGCGCTGGCGGTGGTGCTGACCGCGTTGAGCTATGTGGCGATGACGCTGTACGACTGGTTCGGCGTGGCCTCGATCGGCAAGCGCCTGCCGCGCGCGCAGGTGAGCTTTATCTCCTTCTTGAGCTATGCCTTCAGCAACACGCTGGGCATGGCGCTGCTGATCTCCGGCTCGATCCGCTACCGCTTTTACATCCAGGCCGGCCTGTCCACTGCCGAGGTGGCCAAGGTCGTGCTCTATTGCACCCTGAGCTTCTGGCTGGGGCTGTGCACGCTGACCGGCGTCACGCTGCTGATCGTGCCGGTGCCCGCCACGCTGCCGTTTGCCGAGCTGCGCCTGCCGATCGGCGCCTTGCTGACCTTGTTGCCGGTGATGTGGATGGCCGGCAGTCTGTGGCTGCGCAAGCCGGTGCGGGTGTGGCGCTGGCCGGTCAGCATGCCGACGCCGCAGAACGCGCTGCGCCAGATCATCGTCGGTACGGTCGATTGGGGTCTGGCCGCGAGCGTGCTCTACCTGTTGATGCCCAACGAAGTCGACACCGGCTTCGGGCATTACCTGGCGATCTTCGCATTGGGCCAGATCGCCGGCCTGATCAGCCACGTGCCGGGCGGCCTGGGCGTGTTCGAGGCAGTGATGCTGGCCGGCTACGGCGCCACCGGCAACGAAGGCCTGGAAGCGCCGATTCTGGGCGCGCTGGCGGCTTACCGCCTGATCTATTACTTCCTGCCGCTGTGCGCCGCGACCCTGATGGTGCTGCTGCGCGAAGTGCGCGGGTTGCGCACCAAGAGCCTGTTGTCGCCCTGGTTCACCGGCCTGTTGCCGCCGTTCTTCGCGGGCCTGACCCTGGTGTCGGGTGCGGTGCTGGTGTTCTCCGGCGCCACCAGCGCCATTCCGGATCGCATGGCGATCCTGCGCAATGTGCTGCCGTTGCCGGTCCTCGAGGTCTCGCATCTGCTGAGCAGCGTGGTCGGCATGCTGCTGCTGATCCTGGCGCGTGGCCTGCAGCGCCGGCTCGACGCGGCCTATGTGCTGACCCTGGTGTTGCTGGTGGTCGGTGCGGTGCTGTCGCTGCTCAAGGGCATCGATTACGAAGAAGCGACGCTGCTGTCGCTGCTGGCGCTGGGCCTGGCGCCGGCGCATCAGCTGTTCTACCGGCGTGCGTCGTTGTTCAGCACCAACTTCTCGGTCGGCTGGATCATCGCGATCCTGGCCGTGCTCGGTTGCGCGAGCTGGCTGGTGGTTTTCAGCTACAAGCACGTCGAGTACAGCAGCAACCTGTGGTGGGAATTCAGCTTCCTGCATGGCGGTGCGCCGCGTGCGTTGCGTGCGCTGGTGGGGGCGGCGGCAGCGGGCTTGCTGTTCGCCCTGGCGTCGCTGATCCGCCCGGCGCCGCCGCGCCTGCAATTGCCCGATGAAAGCGACCTGGGCAAGGCATGGCCGCTGATCAAGCAGTATTCGTCCGCGCAGGCGCATCTGGCCTTGATGGGCGACAAGACGCTGCTGTTCGATGCGGACAACACGGCCTTCATCATGTACGACGTGGAGGGGCGCAGCTGGATCGCCATGGGCGACCCCGTCGGCGAGAACGACGATGCGCGGCGTGAACTGGTCTGGACCTTCCGCGAACTGTGCGAACGGGCCGGCGGCTGGCCGTTGTTCTATCAGGTGCGGCCCGAAGATCTCGACCTGTATCTCGAAGTGGGCATGAACCTGCTGAAGATCGGCGAGGAGGCCCGCGTCAAACTGGACGAGTTCAACCTCGACGGCAAGTCGAAGAAGGTGCTGCGCAACACCGTCAACAAGCTCACCCGCGACGGCCTGCGCCTGGAGATCATCTCCGCCGACGCGGTGCCGGCGATGCTGCCGCGGCTGAAGCAGATTTCCGATGCCTGGATGCGCGACAAGCGCGTGCGCGAAAAAGGTTTCTCGCTGGGGACGTTCGAACCGGCTTACCTGAGCCGCACGCCGATGGCGATCATCTGGCAGGGCGAGGAGCCGGTGGCGTTCTCCAATTTGTTCCTGACCGACAGCAAGGAAGAAGCGTCGCTGGACCTGATGCGCCACATGCCCGACAGCACCTCCGGGATCATGGACTTCATGTTCATCCAGCTGATGATGTGGGCCAAGCAGGAAGGCTACCGCTGGTTCAACCTCGGCATGGCACCCTTGTCGGGCTTGCAGAGTCGTCGCACCGCGACCCTGTGGAGCCGCTTCGGCGCGATGATCTTCGGTCGCGGCGAGCGTTTCTACAATTTCCGCGGCCTGCATCGCTACAAGGACAAGTTCGATCCCGAATGGGAGCCGCGCTACCTGGCGGTGCCGGCCAATATCGCCTTGCCGGTCGCGTTGGCCAATCTGGCCAGTCTGATTTCCGGTGGCCTATCGGGTATGGTTCGCCGATGAAAAAAGTCTTGTCGTCGGTATTTGCGCTGGTCGTTATTGGCGCCGCGGTGGGCGTGCTTTTGTGGCAGCCCTGGCATCACACCAGCATGGCCGAGTCGTTGACGGTGATTGAGCCCGCGCCGGGCGCCACGCCGCCGGCAGGGCGCGAAGACGTGCTGGCCATCGTGTACTCCGGCGATGGCGGCTGGCGCGACCTGGACAAGCAACTGGGCGCCAAGCTGAGCGAGCGGGGCGTGCCGGTGCTGGGTGTGAGCGCGCTGAGCTATTTCTGGCGGACGCGTTCGGCGGCCGATTCGGCGGTCGATCTCGATGCGCTGATCCAGCAGAATCTGACGACATTCAAGAAAAAGCGCGTGTGGCTGATCGGCTTCTCGTTCGGCGCCGACGTGCTGCCGTCGATCATCGGCAAGCTGCAGCCCGAAAACCGCGCCACCATCGCCCAGCTGGTGCTGTTGTCGCCCACCCGCGACGCCAGCTTCGAGATCGAGATGGAAGGCTACATGCGCGAGGGCTGGTTCAAGACCCACACGCAGGAGTGGTTCCAGAAGCTTAATCCGGTGCAGCACTACGACGCCTTGCCGCCGCTGCTGGCGCTCGACGGCCACCCGCCGGTGGTCTGCTATTACGGCAAGGACGAGAGCGACGACACCATCTGCACCGAGCCGTCGCTACCGAACTGGATCCGTGTCGACGCCAAGCAGGGCGATCACCACTTCGACGGCGATTACGGCAAGTTGGCTACGGAAATGCTGCAGCAGTTGCCTGCCGGTGGGCAATAAAGCGCGACAACCCGGCTAGCTTGTAGGAGCGACTTCAGTCGCGACCGGGCAGCGCGAGGTACGGCCGGTCGCGACTGAAGTCGCTCCTACAAGCTAGGTGGTTTGTCGGGGTGTCCTAAAGTAATTCGCTCACAGGACGATAAACCGGCGACACACCGGAGTCCGTAAGTTCATGCTGCTACGCGTCCGCACAGGGGCCGACCGCATTTATCCTGGCGTCACCCGCATTTCGCGGGGGACTGGCATCATGCCGCTCAATGCGGGCAGCGTCGCCGCGGGTAACCGCCGTGCCGTGATGACGCGCATGAATGGGCTGTCGCGACCATGAGCCACTACAACAAGCCGCCGCCGGGCCCTTCGGGCAACGTCGTCAACTGGAGCGATCCGCACCTGGAGTCGCTGCTGCGCAAGACCGAAAGCTGGAGCCTGGACAATCGCGGCGTGTTTACGCCCATTCCGTGCGAGCTGCATATCGGCTGGGGCGCCAGTCCGGGCAAGGCCGCTACGCTGGTCTTCGAGCGGGAAGGCGTGATGGTGGTCGAGGCCCGCTTCATCATTCCACAGGGCGAGCAGGTCCGGGTGGACCGTGTGCAGATCGGCACCCTGCGTTCGACCTGGGGTGTCGTGGTGGAGGGGCGCCAAGGCCAGCGCGCCGAAGATCGGGCCAACGGCATCCAGGTGTACTGGTTGCATACGCGCTGACCGTTCCGGTCAGTAGCGCTTTTTTTTCGATGGCCTCAGTATCGCCGGCAGACGCCACCAGCCGATACCGACCATGCCCGCTCCGCGCGACATCCAGCTACTGGCCCGCTACAACCAGTGGATGAACGACAAGCTGTATGCCGCCGTCGCCGATTGGGACGACGTGGCGCTGAACGAGCATTGCGGCGCGTTTTTCGGTTCGGTTTTCGGCACGCTGGATCATCTGCTCAAGGCCGACACGATCTGGATGAAACGCTTTGCCGAGCATCCGGCCGATTTCAGCGCATTGGCGCCGGTACACGCATTGACCCATCCCTATCTGCTCACCGGACCGGTGCATGAGGATTTCCCTTCCCTGCGTGCTGCCCGGATAGCGATGGACGAGACGATTCTTGCTTTTGCCGGGCAGCTGACGGCCGCCCATTGCGATCAGCCGCTGACCTATCTCAACCGGGCCGGCGAATCGTTTGAGAACCCGCTGGGCTTTGTCCTGCTGCATTTCTTCAATCACCAGACGCATCATCGCGGCCAGATCACGACCTTGCTCAGCCAGGCCGGTGTCGATGTGGGCGCGACCGATCTCATTACCTTGCTCTAGCCGCGAATGCAGACGATGAAACAAGTTACCCAGGGACGTAACCCGGGCATCGATGCCCTGCGCGGCCTGTCGATCCTGCTGGTGGTGTTGCACCATATCGGCCTGCGCATCCCATTCAAGAAAACCATGCTGGCCGACGTGCTGCCGGCGCCTCTGTTGCGTGCGCTCAATTACAACGGCTATGAAGCCGTGTTCGTGTTTTTCGTGATTTCGGGGTTCCTGATTGCCGGCAATGTCCTGCGTCGGTGGGGCTCGTTCCGACATATCGATGCACGAGCCTTCTATGCGCGCCGGTTTGCGCGCATCGTGCCTTGTCTGCTGGTGTTGTTGGCGGTGCTCGGCGCTTTGCATCTGCTGGGCGTCGACGACTATGTGATTCATCGTGACGGGCAGTCGCTGCCGGGTGCGCTGTTCGCGGCGCTCAGCCTGCATCTGAACTGGTACGAAGGCGTTACCGGCTACCTGCCGGGCAACTGGGACGTGCTGTGGTCGTTGTCCATCGAAGAGGTCTTCTATCTTGGCTTTCCGCTGCTATGCCTGCTGATCCGCCGCGACGCGGTGTTGATTCCGCTATTGATGTTGCTGGCGGTCAGCTTGCCGTGGACGCGCGCGGCGCTGGAGGCAAATGAAATCTGGCAGGAGAAGGCGTATCTGCCCGGCATGAGCGCCATCGCGATCGGCGTCATCGGCGCATGGCTGCTGCCACGCTTGCGCCTGCCCAGCCATGGCGTGCTCATCTTGCTTGTGGTCGGCTGGGCGGGCCTTGCATGCACGTTCGTCGCGGGCGGCTGGATCTGGCACTACATCCGCAACGGCTACATGTTGCTGCTGACCTTGTCGGCGCTGGCGTTGCTGATCGCCTTTGCCGAGCAGGCGCGTCGCGGCGGTCGCAAGCCGCTCCCAGGCTTCGGATGGCTGCGTGGCTGGGGGCGCCTGAGCTACGAGATCTATCTCACGCACATGTTTGTCGTCTTCGCGGTGGTGCGCGCGTATCGCGCCTTCGGCGGGGATGAGCGCATGGGCTTTCTCTGGTACGTGCCGGCGCTGCCTTTGTGCTGGCTGCTTGGTGCGGCAGTGGAACGCTGGCTCTCGTTGCCGGCAGAGCGTTGGTTGCGAGCGCGCCTGTTACCGGCTCGCGCCGAGAGCTCGCTGGCCAGCGAGCCCGGTTGACGTTCAGCGGTAGCGGTTGATCGTGTCGCGCAATTCGATGGCGGCGGCACGCGAAGCCTGGGCGAAATCTTCGCCGCTACCCGCGTAGAGGATCGCGCGCGAGGAGTTGATCATCAGGCCGTTGCTATCGGCGGTACGGCCATGGCGCACTACTGCCTCTACGTCGCCACCCTGCGCGCCGATGCCGGGCACCAGCAGCGGAATATCGCCGATCAGCGCGCGCACTTCGGCCAGCTGCTCCGGCCAGGTCGCGCCGGTTACCAGCGCGCAGTTCCCGTTCGCATTCCATTCCTGTGCCACCAGCCGGGCGACATGCTGATAAAGCGGCAGACCACCGACGTCGAGATCCTGCAAGTCGGATGCGCCGGGATTGGAGGTATGGCAAAGCAGGATCACGCCCTTGTCGGCGCGGTCGAGGAAGGGCTGGATCGAATCGCGGCCGAGATAGGGGTTGAGCGTTACCGCATCGGCCTCGTAGCGCTCGAAGGCTTCGGTGACATAGTGCTGCGCCGTGCTGCCGATATCGCCGCGCTTGGCGTCGAGGATCACCGGTACATGCGGAAACATCGCATGCGCATGCGCAATCAGGCGTTCGAGTGCATCTTCCGCGCTTAGTGCGGCAAAGTGCGCGATCTGCGGCTTGAACGCGCAGACCAGGTCGCCGGTGGCATTGACGATGGCCCGGCAGAACTCGAACACCGCATCGGGATGTTCGCGCAGGTGTGCGGGGAATTTCGATGGCTCCGGATCGAAGCCGACGCAAACCAGCGAGTTATTGGCAGCCCATGCGCGTTTCAGGGATTGCATGAAGTTCATGGCCGGACCTCGAGTAGTTGCCTATTTTGTAGGAGCGACTTCAGTCGCGACCCACGGTTACGTCACGGCTTGTCGCGGCTGAAGCCGCTCCTACAAAGTTGCCGGGCAGCGATTGCGCTACCCGGCCCCGTCCCTTTAGGCGAGCTTCTTGTACTTCACGCGCTTGGGCTTGGAACCCTCTTCGCCCAGACGACGCTTCTTATCCGCCTCGTACTCGTTGTAGTTGCCGGGGAAGAATTCCACGTGCGAGTCGCCTTCGAACGCGATGATATGCGTAGCGATACGGTCGAGGAACCAGCGGTCATGCGAGATGACCATCGCGCAGCCGGGGAATTCCAGGATCGCGTCTTCGAGTGCGCGCAGGGTTTCCACGTCAAGATCGTTCGACGGTTCGTCGAGCAGCAGTACGTTACCGCCCTGCAGCAGCGTCTTGGCCAGGTGCAGGCGGCCGCGTTCACCACCGGACAGGTTGCCGACGATCTTCTGCTGGTCGGTGCCCTTGAAGTTGAAGCGGCCGATGTAGGCGCGCGACTGAATCTCGAAGTTGCCGACGGTAAGGATGTCGGCGCCGCCGGAGATTTCCTGCCACACGTTGTTCTTGCCATCGAGCATGCCGCGCGACTGGTCGACATAAGCGAGCTTGACCGTGTGGCCGAGCTTCACCTCGCCCTGGTCGGGCTGTTCCTTGCCGGTGATCAGCTTCATCAGCGTGGACTTGCCCGCGCCGTTGGGGCCGATCACGCCGACGATGGCGCCCGGCGGCACCTTGAACGACAGGTCGTCGATCAGCATGCGGTCGCCGAAGGACTTGCTGACGTTCTTGAACTCGATCACTTCCTGGCCCAGGCGCTCGCCCGGCGGAATG
>Ga0207695_10000302_pt1 | contig 121140 bp, 99 predicted proteins | sample KBSC54metaG_FD_184354 | JGI IMG/M metagenome (GOLD analysis project Ga0207695, IMG submission 184354) | Corn rhizosphere microbial communities from Kellogg Biological Station, Michigan, USA - KBS C5-4 metaG (SPAdes) (version 2) | ecosystem: Host-associated > Plants > Roots > Rhizosphere > Soil... | reverse complement strand
CGTAATGCTGCACCGCCGCGGGCAGCGGCCCCACCAGTTGGACCCCTGGCGCCGGCAGGATCTCGCTGACCAGCGTCAGAACCATCTCCGCCGAGCCATCGGCCACGCGTGCGTTGGATCGGACCGAGCCCTGCTCCAGAATCGTCTTGGCTTTCATCTTGTCGGCAATCCCCAGCTTGTCCTCCATCTGAAGAATGTAGGTCCGGCTCGCGCCATCCTGCGCGTAGGTGATCGATTTCGACGCCAGCAATGTCTTTTTCAGCGCGTCCATGTTCCGGATGTCGGGCTTGGCGGCGCCCGCTCGAACACCGATACCGATCCCGCAGCGGGCAATTTCCGTGCGGGTTCCCGCAGCGATTTTCCCGGCTTTCGCCAAATCGCCGATCACTTCGGAAGTGAGAATCGCCACGTCGAATGCTTCCCCGCCCTCGATGCGGGTCTTTACCGCCGACGATGTCCCGAACTCTATGACCAGCGGCCGTCCGATCGCACGTTCGGCCTGCGGCTTCAGGTCGTCGATCACCGCCTTCATCCCATTCGACGCCAGCACATGCACCGGAGTGTTCTGGGCCGCGGCTTGAAACGCTGCCAGCAATAAAGCGATCGCTATCGATGGTGCTTTCACGGTGGTCTCCTCGCACCGGATATTCTACAGCAGTACGGCGATTGATAGCATAGATCGCATGACGAAAGCCCTGAATCGGCGTGAGATGCTATTTTCCGCGGGCGGATTGCTGGCCGCCATGGCGGCCCGGGCTCAGACCTCCGCTCCGGCCGTCAGCCCGATCATGGCGCGCCTCAGCACATTCATGAGCGCCGCCGCCAACGCCTCCCTTCCCCCCGAAGTTGTCGAGAAAACCAAGCAGATGATTCTCGACACGCTGGCTGCCATGATTTCCGGATCCGAGCTGCCTCCCGGCCGTTTCGCGATCAACTTCGCCCGCGCCTACCAGGGCGGCCGGATCGCGACCGTGGCCGGCTCCAGGATCCTGTGCGGGCCGATCGACGCCGCGCTGGTCAACGGAATGCTGGCCCATTCCGATGAGACCGACGACAGTCATCCGCCTTCCCAATCGCATCCCGGCTGTTCCACGATTCCCGCCGCGCTGGCATCCGGTGAACGCTTCAACATCGGCGGCCGCCAGTTCCTGCGAGCTGTCACGCTGGGCTACGATATCGGCACGCGCGTGACCGCCACGCTGGGGCGCCTGGAATACATGGCCGAAAGCCACCGCAGTACGTATGCGATCTGCGGAACGTTCGCCGCTGCGGCCGCCGCCGGGTGCGCCGCAAACTTGAACGCCCAGCAAGTTCGCTGGATGCTTTCCTACGCCGCTCAGCAGGCCTCCGGTCTGGCCTCCTGGCAGCGCGACACCGAGCATGTCGAAAAGTCCTTCGATTTCGGCGGGATGGCCGCGCGCAACGGCGTGACGGCGGCCCTTCTGGTGCAGGCCGGCGGGACCGGCGTCGGAGATATCTTCTCCGGTAGCGACAACTTCTTCGACGCTTTCATGCCGAAGAACGATCCGGCCATGGTAATCGATAAGCTCGGCGAACGCTACGAGATTATGCGGACCAACGTCAAGAAGTGGACCGTCGGCTCTCCGATTCAGGCGCCTCTCGATGCGCTCGAAAGCCTGATGAAGAAGAACGGTTTCCAGCCCGATCAGGTCAAGCAGATTATCGTGCGCGTCGCCACCACCGAGGCCAAAATCGTCGATAACCGGGAAATTCCCGATATTTCCATGCAGCACCTGATGGCCGTGATGCTGGTTGATAAGACGGTCTCGTTCAAATCTACCCATGATATTGCCCGCATGAAAGATCCTGAGATTCTTCGGCATCGCGCCAAAGTAACGCTGGTCGGGACCGAAGAACTGGAGCGGCGGATGCCGACGCGAGTGGGAGAGGTCGAGGTTACCCTCAACGATGGAAAGACCTTCAGCCAGCGCGTCGACAACGTTCGCGGCACGTCGGAAAACCCCATGACCCGCGATGAGGTGATCGCCAAGGCGCGCGACCTGATCACTCCCGTGCTGGGTGCTGCGACGTTTTCAAAGCTGAGCGCCAAAGTCTTCGATATCGAGAACGTCAAGAGCGTGCTCGAGCTGCGTCCGCTCCTGCAGAAGGGCTAACGCTTCGCGTTCAGGCCTTGTGTCCAGGCAATGATCGCGTCGGCCACGGCATTGGGCTGCTCGACGATGATCGCATGGGCCGCGTGCGGAACCCGCACCACCGTAACCCGCTTGGCTCCGAACTCGTCTACCAGCTCGTTTCTCGCCGATAGAGGCTTGTACGGATCATTTTCTCCCTGAATGTCGAGAAGCGGTACGTTTCCCGCCGCGTAATATTCCTTCTGCGGAGTAGCGTCGCGTGCGATGATCTCGGCCGCGCGCACGTTCGCGTGGAATCCCGTGAGCCACAGCCGCGCGTCATTGCCGGGCGCGAAAAACACAATCTTCAGATGCTTGAGACGCTCGGCCTGGGGCTGCGCCGGATCGGTGGCGATTGCAACCGACCGCTGTACGGCCGGGTCCGGCGTCTTCTGCGCCGCGCCGATCAGAATCACCCCCCGGACCAGATTCGGGAAATCCACCGCAGTCATCTTGGCGACAAAGTGCCCGAACGCGTGACCCGCGACGATCGCTGGGCCTGAGTTTTCGTGCTCGATCACCGCGGCGACATCCCTCGCAAAGTCATGCAGCGTGACATTTTCCATCGGCCCCGCGCTGCGTCCATAGCCGCGCGGCTGCGGTCGAAGCACCCGGAAGCCCGCCGCCGCGATGCGCGCGGCCGCCGGATCGAACTCCTCCGAATCGCGCCCCAGCGATGGCAGCATCACGATCAGCGGCCCGCGCCCTTCCGCGATCACCTCGATGGCGACATTGTCATGGCGGAGAACCTCGCGTGTTCGCGCTTGAGGGAAGACCACGCCTGGAAACACAAGGGTCAGAGCCATCATCGTTTTCGCGAACATGAGTCTACCGATTTCCCGTTTCCTGGTAGTTCCACCTCAGCACCCGTTTTCCGAACGACTCGCCCAGATAAATATTTCCCTTCGAATCCGTAGCGATGCTGTGGATATGGAAAAACTGCGCAGCTCCATGCCCTCCATGGCCGCCAAAGTATCCCACCACTTCGAGCGTCTGCCGGTTCACAATCTGAACCTTCTTGTTGGTCCCGTCCGGGATGTACAGGAATTGCTGCTGTGGATCGGAGGAGAATGCGAAGTCGAAAGTGGTGCCTTCCTCGCCGGTCGTCTTGCGCTCCACGTAGGCCTCCTTGAGATACGTGCCGTCGGGTTTGAACACTTGAATGCGATTATTCCGGCGATCGCCCACATAGACCAGATCGTCATTTGAAATCCGGACCGCGTGCACTGTGTTGAACTGCTTCGGACCATCACCTTCCAACGTCCGGACATTCGATTCCTGGTCGTCGGGCTTCTTTCCGTACGCGCCCCAGTGGCGCTTGTAAGCCCCGGTATCGGCATCGTAGACGATCACCCGGCGATTCCCATACCCGTCCGCCACAAACACTTCGTTGGTCTTGGGATACACCACAATGCCCGCCGGCCGGTTTAGATTCTCCGTATCGTTGCTGCCGCCGGATTTCCCGTGGCGCCCGATCTGCAAAAGGAATTTGCCGTCCTTGGTGAACTTAAGAATGTTGGTATCCTTCGGACCATTGCCGCCAACCCAGACATTCTCCTTATAGTCGACAAAAATACCGTGCTCGTTATCGGGCCATTCATATTGCGTTCCCGGGCCCCCCGGACCGCCCCAGCCTTGCACCAAGTTCCCGGCCGAGTCGAATTCCAGGATGGCCGGAGCGGGCTTGCAGCAATCGGCCTGCGGCGGATCGGACGCGGCATACTTGTCGTGATCCTCCAGAGTTCGCGGGCGATTCGTCACCCAAACATGGTCGTGCGAATCGACATAGATCCCGGATACCTGGCCCAGCATCCACTGGTTCGGAAGGTCCTTGGGCCAAAACGGATCGACCTCGAACTTCGGCAGACCCGCCCGGGTGGACTGAGTACGCTCCAGCGCGAGGAAAGCGCCCGCCACCGCTATAAGTATCAATAGAGCGCCGATCAGCACCTTGGATTTCATCGAGTCTTCACCTCAATCCGGCAACCGGAAGGCGACCAGTTCCGCCGGATAGTTCGCCGCGCTGATCGCCACCACGATGTACTGCTTCCCGTTAAGCATGTAGGTCATCGGCGTGCCGGTCTGGCCCGAAGGCATGTAGACGGCTCCCATTTCCTTGCCGCTGGCTTTGTCATAGGCTCTCAGCATCGCGCCCTGCTGTCCGTCCGGCAGCGTAAACGTTCCAGGCTCGCCCGCGATCATCAGCGTCTTTGTCACCAGCAGCCCGATGGTGTTGCTCGCGCGCCCGGTGCGCGGAATATTCAGGCCCTTGAGAGCTGGGTTATTTCGGACGTTATCCGGCGTCTCCGCGTTCGCGATCTTCCAGAGAATCTCGCCTTTGTTCATGTCGATGGCGACGATGCTCCCCCACGGCGGCTTCACCAGCGGCATACCTTCCACGCGCAGCGCCGGAGCTTCCCCCGGTGGCGCCGCATTTCCACCCACCCAGGCAAACTCAGTGCGCGCGGGATCTCCAGGAACCAGGCCGTTTGAGACCATGCCCGTGGATGCGTGCACGTAGAGGATGTGTGACTCCGGATCGTACGAGCCGCCTGGCCAATTCGTTACGCCAGTGGTCAGGATCGTACCGAAGGGGCCTTCCGGTTTGCCGACCACAATCGGCGTGAAGATCGGGCCGATCTTGTACTTCGACACGATCTTCAGAGCCTCGGCTCGCAGTTCCGGCGTGAAATCGATCAGATCGTCCACCGAGGGAATGCCGGCGACGCCATAAGCAGGCGGCTTGGTTGGCATCGGCTGCGTGGGCGAATACCACTCGCCCGGCACGTCGCCTTTGGGCACAGGTTTTTCCTCGAACGGCCAGATCGGCCGCCCGGTCACACGATCGAAAGTGTAAAGGATTCCCTGCTTGGTCGGCTGCGCGACGGCTTTCACCGTTCGCCCATTGATCGTGATATCGATCAGCATCGGCGCGCAGGGAATATCGAAATCCCAGATTCCGTGGTGCACCAGCTGGTAATGCCATTTTCGCTGCCCGGTTTTGAGGTCCAGCGCCACCACGCTTTCACCGAACAAACCATTCCCTGGGCGGTGGCCGCCGTATTCGTCGCCCGTGGGAAGCTCCACCGGGATGAATGCCATTCCCAGATTCAAATCGACGCTGATCTGCCCCCACACACCGGCGTTGCCCGTAGTCTCCGCGGAGTCCTTTTCCCAAGTGTCGTGACCGTACTCGCCCGGCCGGGGGATCGTATGGAAGATCCACAGGCGCTTGCCGGTGCGGACGTCGAAGCCGCGCACGTAACCATTGACGTTGTGTTTTACTTTCGGCGCCCCGGAAGCGCGGTGAGCCGCGCCGACGATCACCACATCGCCCGCCACGACCGGTGCGGCGTGCAGTCCGACTTCCCCGGTCTCGAGATCGATGACCTGATCGTCGTCCAGCTTCAGGTCGACGACGCCGTTGCGGCCGAAGCTCGGCACCGGGGTACCCGTTTTGGCGTTGAGCGCGATCAGCCGGTAGCCTGGCGTGACGTAAAGGATCCTCTCGTCGCGCTCATCGCTCCAGTACGCCAAGCCACGGCCTGAAAGCTGCCGGGGAGCGTTGGTCCCGCGCGTCCCCTCGTCCTCGCTGTGCGTCCACAGCACCTCGCCCGTCGCGGCATTCGCCGCAACTACGGCCCTGCGAGTGCCTGCGGTCGTGTACAACACTCCCTTGACCATCAACGGAGTCGACTGGAGATTGGTTTCCGGGCGCGGACCGAAGTTATCGGTCTTGAGCCTCCAGGCCACCTGCAGCTTATTGAAATTGCCCGCGTTGATCTGATCGAGCGGCGAATAATGGGTGTTCCCCAGATCCGCGCCGTACGTCGGCCACTCCCCGTTCTTGGCGCCAGTCTGAGCCGGGAGGGGCAAAGTCGCCAGCAGCAGGAATAGTATTCGCCTCATAAATCCTGGCGGGGATTATATCACCGTAGTTGAAGAGACTCTCAAGCAAACCTCTATGGAGTAATCTCTATATAATCCAGCGCCGCAGTTTCGCCGCCGTCCGGCGTTCCGTCAATGCGGATCTCATCGCCCGGCCGCAATGAGATTCTTTCCATCGTATATAACGAAGATGACGTACTATCGATTTTGCGAGTGGGCAGCCGATCCGCTGCCGTCCAGTCGCCGATTACCTTGTTTGCAAGAAGCGCGCGGAAGCGCGACACTCCGCTGTTTGTGTCGAAATAGCGCACGCGGATTTGAAATATGCCCGGAGAACCATGATACACAAAGGTTGTCGCGCACTTCGCCGCGGCGCACTCGACTGCCTTGCCTCCGGAGGCATCCTCCCACGGTGTGACGTCGATCGGCTGATAACCTTCGAGCTTGGCGGATTCTGCCTCCAGCCTGCCTGGATAGTTGCCAACGCGGCCCTTTGCGTCGGGAATTCCAGATGCGCGCAGGAACCAGTTCGAGACCGCATCCCGCCAGACTTCGGCTTGGCCGGCTTGATACTCAAGCTGCGCCAGCACCTCCCCATAGCGCTGCTCATCCACGCGGCCCTGCACCGATTTCCAATTGCGGACATAGCCTTCGACCGCCTCGGCGCCTTCGTAGTGCGAATCGTACAGATACTGGATCACCGTCTTTCCGGAATGCAAGGCGTGCGTGTACGGCACGTGATGCATAAAGAGAAGCAGATTATCCGGACAGGTTGCGAGAGATTCATAGATGCGCGCCACGGCCGGAGCATACTGGCCGATGAATCCCGTTCCCGTGGCGACCGTTCGATCCATGCCGACGCCCTTGTTGTCACCTTCCGTATCCGCGCGATGCCATTGCCCCCAGCCGTTACGCTCAGAGGCTTCCACGTTCACGCCATAGTGATTTCCGGTGATGTCTGTCAGCGTCTGCAAACCCAGTGGGCCGGTGTAATTCTCGTACGTGCGCCAGGAAGAGAGCTGCATGTCCACGATGGTCTGAAGCACCTTGGGATCGTTTCCGAACGTCAACCGGGTCCATTCCCCGGCGATCTGCCGCGCACTCAAATCCGGATTCCACGCCAGGCGACCGAAGCCGTAAAGGTTCGCCTGCGACATGTGGTTGCCGAACCAGTTGTTGTCCATTCCGGCGTTCGAAACGCCCACTATGGCGCTCACCTGCGATTTCACCGGCGCCGCCCGATCGTTCACGCGCAGGTCGAAATCGAGAGCTTCTTTCCACATCGGCACCAGAAATACGGCGTGCCGAGCCTGGCCCATGTACTCTTGCGTGATCTGAAGCTCAATCGCCTCTTTAGTCTTCGCCAGCGTTCCGAACAGCGGCGAGACCGGCTCACGCACCTGAAAGTCGATGGGACCGTTCTTGATCTGGATCACCACGTTGTTATCGAACTTGCCATCCAGCGCCCGAAAATTGTCGTCCGCCGCCCGGGCGCGATCGTTCTTCAGATTGCGCCAATCCATCTTGTTGTCGTAGACGAAGCCGCGATAGAAAATCAGTCCGCCATGCGGCTTCAGCGCCCGCGCGACAACATTGGCCGCATCCGCGTGCGTCCGCGCATAAACCGACGGACCGACGCGCCCCTCCGAATCGGCCTTAACGATGAAGCCGCCCAGATCGGGCACGGCGCGATAAATCTCGTCCGTTTTGGCTGCCCACCAGGCGATGACCTCGGGGTCCAGCGGATCAAAGGTATCGAGACCGCCGACTTTCTGTGGGCTACCGAAGTCCACCGACAACACCGTCCGGACTCCCCATGGCCGCAGAGTATCCGCGATCCGCACGATCTCGGGCAAAAAGTCCGGCTCCAGAATGCGCGGATTCACATTGACGTTGTTAATGGATGCTCCGTTGATCCCGAGCGACGCCAACATCCGTCCGTAATCCTTCACGCGCGAAAGATCAGCGCGAGCGGCTCCGTTGTCCCAAAAGATAGACCGGCCGCCGTAGCCACGCTCGATCGAGCCATCCAGATTGTCCCAATGATTCACCCAGCGCACGGGAACGCGCGGTTCGCTCTGTTCATCCAGCTTGGCGACCGACTCGCCGAGTGCGACCTTGCGCAGCAATGCGAACGCACCGTACAGCACGCCGCGATCATCCGCCCCCGTGATGACTATCTTCCCGCCCACAGTCTTCAGCTCGTAGCCATCCGGCTTGAGCTTCGCAGCGGTACCGCCCAGCACGATGGCCTGCGCCGTGGGCGTACGAAAACCGCGCATGAGTTCCTGGCGCGCACTTTCCAGAAGCGCGGAATTCCCCACAACCGTGATGCCCGGGGCGGAACCTGTGGGCGAATATCGCAGCCACGCGTCGTGTCCGGATTCCGCGCGTCCAATGGCACACGCCAGAATCGCTAGGCCTGCGACGTTACGAATTGACGCCCAGGGCAAGATATCCTCCATCGACGGCAATGCACTGGCCCGTCAGGAAACTCGCGCCATCCGACGCTAAAAGAACAGCCGCGCCTACCAGTTCCTCCGGTTGGCCGAACCTCCCCATGGGAGTGCGCATCAGCATCTCGCGGCCTCGCGCCGTGCCCATAATCACATCGCGATTCAAGTCCGTTGGAAACACGCCTGGCGCGATGGCGTTCACGCGAATACCATCCGTCGCCCACTCACAAGCGAGGCTCCGGGTCAGGGACACGATGGCAGTCTTGGCGGCGGAGTATGCCGCTACCTGGTGAAAAGCCGCGAAAGAACTCAGAGAGGCGATGTTGATGATCCTCCCGCGGCCGCTCGCCTTCAGCGGCTCGTAAAAGCTCTGGCACGCCCGCAGCGCACCATTCAGATGCGTGTCCAGCACCGACGACCATTCCTCTTCGGATGCTGAGATCGTCGGCTGGCGGATCACGTTTCCCGCGGCGTTCACCAGAATGTCGACCCCTCCCAGATGCTTCAGCACGGTGTCGCGCAGCTTATCGATCGATTGCCGATCGTGCACGTTGGCGGGATGAACCAGCGTCCTGCGGCCCATCGCCTTAATTTCCTGGCATGCGCTCTCGACGAGTTCTTTTCGCCGGCCGCTGGGAACCACATCCGCGCCGTGCTGCGCCAATCCCATGGCGATTGCCCGCCCCAGTCCCGATGTCGCGCCCACCACCACCGCGACCCGGCCATTCAGATCAAAAAGGTTTGCCATGCTAATAAGGGATCTCCACGCGCCGATGGTCCTTCGGATCGGCCCAACGATCATTCGGAATCACCGGCGTCCAGCCCGGCCGCCCCGGATCCTGGTCGTAGGGATAATTGCCCAGACGCTTGTACAGCTCGTTATACTGGCCGACTTTTTCCCGATCGAGCTTGACGCCCAGGCCCGGCCCATCCGGCACTTTGATCGTTCCGCCCTGATAGCCCATGAGGCCGCCCTGAATCACGTCGTCCTTTAAATGATGATAGTGCGCGTCGGCGGCGAACGAGAGATTTGGAATCACGGCGCCTAGATGCAGCATTGTCGCTAGCTGGATGCCAAGCTCGCCCGAGGAGTGAACCGCAACCCCCATCTGGAACGTCTCGCATACACCGGCGGCTTTGACGCAAGCCTGGATGCCGCCCCAAAACGTCGTGTCGAGAAGAATTACGTCTACCGCGATGTTGAGCGCGTTCGCCGCGAGTTGCTCGAAGTTTACGACTACGGTATTGGTCGCGAGCGGCACCCGTACTTTTTCGCGAGTTCGGCGCATGCCGTTCATTCCGTACACCGGATCTTCCAGATAATCGTTGCGCAGGTTCTCGATCGCCTGTCCGAAACGGATGGCCTGTTCCGTGGACCAGACTCCGTTCGGATCGAAGCGCAGCGAATCCTCCGGAAACGCATCCGCCAGCGCGCGGTAGGCTTCCAGTTCATAGTCCGGATGGAAGACGCCGCCCTTAAGCTTGTGCGTCGTGAAGCCGAAGCGGCGCTTCAGTTCGCAGGCGTGCTCCACCAGCTGCTGGATGGTGCGAACCTCACCCGTGCCCGTCCGCGGATCCGGATAACGAAAAAAGCAATACGAGGCGAACGGAACGCGGTCGCGCAGACGGCCGCCCAGAATATCGCACACCGGCACGCCCCAGGCCTGGCCCAGAATATCCAGACAGGCGAATTCCAGCGCCGCCAGCACTTGCGTCCGGTTGTTATAGAGCGACGCGGTCGGGTTCGCGATCAGGAAACGCATTTCCTCGCGATGCGCCGGATCGTGCCCCACCAGGTACGTCTTCATCGCGCGAAAAACCGCCTCGGCCGATTCCCCGCCGCCGCCCATTTCCCCCAAGCCGATCAAGCCGTTATCGGTTTCCACTTCCACAATGGTCCGCACGAACCGGCCCCAATGGCAGCCGTTGGCGTGGCGCAGCGGCGCTTCCAGCGGAACGGTGACGGTGGTCGCGCGGATGTCGCTGATGCGCATGAGGTCAGTGTGCCACAGGCGTCAGCCCGTGGTCTGCGAGTCGGATTCCCGTTCCAGTGTTCGCCGCGACTGTAGCCGCCGTGCCGTCAGCCAGCACAGCAGCGCCCACACGGCTCCCGCCGTCCAGCCCGCCATAACATCGGTGGGCCAATGCACGCCCAGATATACGCGACTGACCCCCACCGCGAACGTCAGGAGCATCGCCACCAGCAGGAAATATGCCTTCAAGCGCTTCCGCGATTGAGACCGCGCAAGCAGAGCGCCCAGCGTCAAATACGTCACCGCCGACATCATGGAGTGCCCGCTGGGAAAGCTCGCGCCCGAGACATACACGTCAAACGGAACCAGATCCGGCCGGGCGCGATGGAACAGGTCTTTCAGAAGGGTGCTGGCCATCAGACCGCTGAGCACGGACCCAAGAAGAAACAGGGCCATGTGTTTCTTCGCGTCCAGGGCCAGAAATCCGGCCGCGATGGCCGTCACCAGCGTCAGTACCACAACGCCTCCCAGTGCGCTGATATCGCGCCCCGCTTGCTGAACCGCCGGCGGACCCAGCATCTCGCGAGTATCGCTGCGACGAAAGGCCAGGAGCAATTTCTGGTCGAAGGCCTGCGTTCCGCCTTCCAGAACTTCGTCCGCCAGAAGCGCAAATCCCCACACGCCCGCTACCACACCGGCCAGCGCGAGTAGAACTGCCATCTCGTGCCCACCCAGCCACGTCAAGAACCGAAAGCCGCTGCGCTGCGCCATGGCCTTTATTGTCCCGTATGCTCAAATGCCCCACCCCCATGCGCAGATCGGGTGGTTTTGAGATGATTCTCTGTGGAGGAAGGAACGCCGAATGCGCCTTCGATTCTACGCCTTGGTCTGCGTGACGAGTCTCCTCCTGGCCGCTCCTGGGCCAGCCCAAACACCGGCGCGCACCGCGGACGGCCAGCCGGATCTGCAAGGTTACTGGACCAACGCCACGTTCACGCCGTTGGAACGTCCTCCCGAGCTGAGGAACAAAGAGTTCTATACGGAAGCGGAGACGGCGGCCTTTGAGAAAGAAAGAATCGCGAAGGAAAACAGCCAGACCAAGAACGACATCCACTACGACAACGTCATATGGCAGGGCGAGAACTATCCGAAAGGCGCGGCCAGCCGCCGCACTTCGCTCATATTCAATCCGCCCGATGGCCGAATCCCGCCCTTGAACGCCAAAGGACAGAAGCGGTTAGTGGCTCAGGCGGAGGCCGCACGACACCGCGAGGCCGCCGAAAGCGCCGATAGCCGGACGCTGTCGGAGCGCTGCATTTCCTGGGGAGCGGAAGGTCCGCCTATGCTCGGCTCTACCTATAACGCGAATATCCAGATTCTCCAGAGCGGCGCCCATGCGGTGATTTACAACGAGATGATGCACGGCGGACGAATCGTCCCGCTGGATGGAACTCCCCACCTGCCCGCCAGTATTCGCCAGCTGGGCGGCGATTCGCGCGGCCATTGGGAAGGCGACACGTTAGTTGTCGACTCCACCAACTTCACCAATCAGACTAACTTCCGCGGTCCTCCCGCCACAGCCCGCCAGGACATCTTCTCCAGCGCGGACCTGCCCGTGGTCGAACGCTTCGCGCGAACGTCGCCGGATACGATACTCTACCGCTTCACCGTGGAAGATCCCGGCACCTGGACCAAGCCCTGGACCGGTGAAATTGTCATGCGAAAAATCGAGGGGCCGATTTACGAGTACGCTTGTCACGAAGGCAACTACGGACTGGCGAATATTCTGGCAGGGGCTCGCGCAGCGGAAGCTTCAGCCAAGAAAAGCGGGAACTAATGAATATACTGCGGCTGTCTTGCGTCGTCTTATTCGCCCTGGCGGCCAGCGGCGCCACCGACTCGGCGACCTTCAACAAGGACGTTCTGCCGATCTTGCAAAAGAACTGCCAGGTCTGCCACCGCCCCGGCGAAGCCGCTCCGTTCTCCATGTTGAGCTACCAGAGCACCCGGCCGTGGGCTAAGGCCATGAAAGCCGCCGTCGTCTCCCGCAAGATGCCGCCCTGGTTTGCTGACCCGAAGTACGGGCATTTCCAGAACGACCCGCGCCTCTCCGAAGCCGATGTGCGCACCATCGCGACCTGGGTCGACGCCGGCGCCCCGGAAGGCGATGCGAAGGATACGCCTGCCCCCATCCAGTGGCGCGACGGCTGGAACATCCGGCCGGACGTAGTCATTCCGTTGCCTAAGCCCTACCTGGTACCTGCCAAGGCGGTCATCCCCTGGCTCGATTTCGTCGTACCCACGAATTTCACCAAGGACACCTGGGTCGCTGCGGGTGAAATCCGTCCAGGCACTCGATCCGTAGTTCATCACGCGACCATCACCTTCGTGCCTCCGGGGCCCGATGCGGAAGCGCTGAAGGCGCTCGCCACAGGGGAGCCAGTTAAACTTCCACGCGGCTTAACCACCCAGGCTCTGGTCGCTCTCGGCCCGGGTGCGCCGGCGCGGCGGTTCGATGATTATGACGCCGCTATATTGGTCCCGGCCGGGTCGTACCTGATCTTCAACATGCACTACACCTCCAACGGGACGGAGACTTCGGATCAGTCCAAGTTGGGGTTGGAGCTCGCCAGCGCCGAGCCGAAGAACCAGTTGGTCAGCGTTCTGGCCGGCGATGATGGCAGCACCTCCGCGGGAAACCTCAAGATCCTCCCCGGGGACCCAAGTTCGCCCGGACATGGCTCGGTGACCTTCGCCGCACCCGTCAAACTGGCGTCGCTTAACCCCCACATGCACCTGCGCGGCAAGGATTTCACGTATCGGCTGGTCTATCCGACCGGCGAAACGCAGATCATTCTTAACGTGCCTAAGTACGATTACGCGTACCAGCCGGGCTACCGTTTTGAGAAGATGCTCGATCTGCCGGCCGGAACGCGCCTCGAAATGGACGGTCACTGGGACAATTCCGCCAACAATCCGAACAATCCCGATCCCACGGCCACGGTCCGCTGGGGCCAGCAGATATGGGAAGAAATGTTTGGCGGTGGGATCTCTCTGCTGGTCCCCCGCGGCACCGACTCCAAGACGCTGGTCAAGAAAGAAAACCTTCGCCAGCGGCCTGCCGATACGGCCAGCGTCAAAGAGCCTAATTAACCGGAGACTACGTAATCGCGGATCGGATCTCGCGTGTCATTTTGGCCCGACATCTGGGGGGCGATTGGACTTTTCGCGCCGATCCACGGAAGGACCTCTGGCCCCGGACAGATTCCGCGCGGTGTTGATCAAGCCGATATGGGAGAAGCCCTGGGGGAAATTACCCAGGAAGCGCCGCTGTACCGCGTCGTATTCCTCCGATAGAAGGCCGACGTCATTGCGGAGAGAGAGCAGCCGCTCGAAAGTCACTCTCGCTTCCTCGTGACGATTCTGCAGTGCCAGGTTGTCGGCATACCAAAAAGTGCACATCAGGAACGCAGCCTCGCCGGAGGGCAGTCCGTCGAGATCCGGAGTCGTTGGATATCTTCGGATAAGACCATGGTCCAGGAGCTGGCTCTCGATCCGCTTCACCGTCCCGATCATTCGCGGATCCTGAGCGTCGACAAAGCCGACCAGCGGCAACTGCAGGAGGCTGGCGTCGGGAGTCTTGGATCCGTAGGACTGAACGAACGAGTTTAGATCAGGATCAAAACCATTACGATCGATATCCTGACGAATCTGATCCCGCAGGCCGCGCCACTTCCCCACGTCGCCGTGCAACCCGAAAGATTCGACCGCGTTCACACCGCGATCCATGGCCACCCAAGCCATAACCTTGGAGTGTGTGAAGTGGCGCCGGGGACCTCGCACCTCCCAGATGCCGTTGTCGGCGTCCTTCCACCCGGTTTCGAGGAAATCCAGGAGGGAACATTGGATGCGCCATGCATCTTCGGCAGGAGGGAGTCCGGATCGCCGGGCCAGTTGCAGGACGTCCATAACCTCCCCGTAGACGTCCAGCTGATACTGGCTGTGCGCCGAATTCCCCAGGCGAACCGGGGCGGATCGCTCATAGCCCGGCAGCCAACCCACCTCAAGCTCGGTGAGGCGGCGCTCACCCGCCAGGCCGTACATGATCTGAAGCTCGGAAGGTGTTCCGGCAACTGCGCGAATCAGCCATTCCCGCCAGGCGCGTGCTTCGTCATGGTAACCGCCGACCATGAACGCATACAATGTGAATGTCGCGTCCCGAATCCAGCAATACCGGTAGTCCCAATTGCGCTGGCCGCCCAGTTTCTCCGGAAGCGACGTGGTCGGGGCTGCTACCATTCCTCCTGTAGGCGCATAGGTGAGCGCCTTGAGAGTGACGAGAGAGCGGACCACGGCGTCTCTCCAATGGCCCTGGTACGTGCAGCGGCCGGCCCACTCAGTCCACCATGCTTCTGTCTCATCAAGGCTAACCTTCCAGTCCTTCTCTTCCGGAGTGAAATCGTGCGACTGCGACCAGGTCAGAGTGAAGGACAGGTCCTGTCCTTCCGAAACCGTAAACTCGGCCACCGTGGATAGCCCCTCGCCCTTCAGATCCACGTCGGAACGGCAATGCAGGGTATCGGGGCCGGCGGTCGCTCGAATACCGCGTTCCACATGGCGAACCCAGGGCACAATCGATCCATAATCGAAACGGATGATCATTTCCATCCGCATTGGTACTTGCCCCCGCCGTCCCCGCACAACGCGCACCAAGTCCGGCGCAGACGTCCGCGGTGGCATGAAATCGATGATCGTGACGGCCGAGCCGTCGGCAGTCTCGAAATCCGTTTCCAGAATCAGAGTATCGCCACGATAGCCTCTGCGCGTCGTCTTGAGTTCGACCGACGGCGAAATCTTCCAGCGTCCGTGTTTTGGTTCGCCCAGCAGTGCCGCGAAACATGCGCCGGAATCGAATCGAGGAAAGCAGAGCCAGTCTATGGAGCCATCGCGTGAAATCAACGCCACGGTCTGGCAGTCTCCGATCAGCGCATAATCCTCAATCCGTGCGGCCATCACGATACTTTGCGCGGCCCGAATCGCTTGGCCGCTTCACTATCGTTGCGCGTTTGGCGGCCGATTCGCAAAGGCCAACTTGTTTCGCCTTAAGTGCTTCATCTTCTATTTCATCCGGATTGTGTCGTGCGATCGAAACGATTTCCCGAGTATTACGCTCTAGAAAGTGAATGCCACGAGTTGGTTCCACTTTCGCCCTGGTGTTGTGCGCGATCGCCCTCTGCCTCCCAGCCCGATCGCAGCAATCCAGTACTGAGCCTGCCGACGGAACGGCAGAGCCCCAGGATGCGCGCGATCGCGTTCTGTACTCAACAGAAACCGAGCACGTCAAGCCTCTTGCCGGCAAACTGGTCAGGAACATTCTGATGGATCAGAAAGATATCTGGACCAGTCCGTTCCATATCCGGAGCTTCGAGGACGCGATCCCCTGGATTCTGGTAGCGGGAGGAACGGCGGGCCTGATTGCGAGCGATCACTGGACGTCGCGGCAGCTGCCGAATACGGTGGACCAAGTCGCGATCAGCGGCGATGTTTCGCGCGTAGGAGCCGTCTACACGGTGCTCCCGATTACAGCCGGGCTGTACATCGGTGGCGCCATCGCGCACAACGAAAAAGCACGCGAGACTGGCGTTCTCAGCGGCGAAGCGATCCTCGATACGCTGATGGTGGCGGAGGTCTTCAAACTTGCGACCCAGCGCCAGCGGCCTCTGGATGGCGAGGGTAAAGGGAGTTTCTTTGACGGTGGCGCTTCTTTTCCTTCCGGTCATGCCGCCGAAAGCTGGGCGCTCGCGTCCGTGGTGGCGCATGAGTACAACGGACACATAATCTACCCGATCGCCGCGTATGGGCTGGCTTCCCTGGTCAGTTTTTCGCGCCTGAGCGGCCAGAGGCATTACGCATCAGACGTGTTCGCGGGAAGCGCGATGGGCTGGTTTATCGGCCGCTACGTTTTTAAAACCCACGTCGATCACTCGATTCACAGACGCCCGGAATCGAAGCTCAGCCAGCTTCGCCCCCAAGTTGTCCCTGAATTCGATGGCACGACCCGGGCTTTCGTGCTCCGTTGGGGTCACTGAGCCCGCTCACTTCACGTTGGAGACGACGCCGGCCTCGCGTTTGACAACCTCGTTGACCGCATCCTGAACCGCGGACTTGACGGCGTCTTTTACTGTTTCTTCTAAACCATCCTTATCCAGCTTGAGTTTTTCCGCCTTGGTTTCGATCGCCACAACGTGATTCAGGACCTCGGTGACGTCCGGCAGCTTCTTGGTGACTAGCTTCGCCACTTTCTTAGCAACCTTCTCCGCCGGGATTGCTTCGCGGCCCGAGATCTTGGCCTTGGCCCAATCCTGATCGAACAGCTTTGCGATGCGATTCGCAATGGCACGATCCCGAAAGAGCAGCCCGACTTCGCGCCGGCGATCCAATTCCGCGGCCCGGAGGCTCTGGCTCCCTAGAAACGCACGCTCTCCGTCGCGCAGAATGAGTCGTACGTGCAAACGCACGGCCTTCAGACTCCGCACTTTCAGCAAGCCTGTGCGCCGGGGAACTACGCCGATAATCCTTACCTCAACTCCGGCTTTCGCACGCTCTTCGAGCAGGTGGATCATCGGCGGATCGCTGATTTCCGGATCATAAATCCACAAGGATTTCTTGGCGCCGGCTATAAACCCTGAAAGGTGTTCGCGCGCATTCACGGGGCTCACCATCAGGCTCTTGGATTTGCCGGAATACGGTTGCCGTGTACTGTCAGCTTGAAACAGCTTACTCGCCTCTTGCACCACGACCCGATTCCGCACAATAAGGCCGAAGCTGCGGCTGCGGACATCGGCTCGCGCAAAATTGAATCCCAGCAGATAGAGATCTGTCCCATCGATGACGAAGAATTTGCCGTGGTACCGGACCAGATCGTTGGCCGTGCGCGCCACCGTTGCCCCCGCCGCCAGAAGACGGGTTTCCAGTGCGCGCAGCGTCCTCTCGCCCCCTCGGTTCGTCGATGCGATCAGAGCCTGGACGCGCACCCCCCGCTTGATGGCGTCCATGAGCGCACGCTCCAGCTCCGGAATATCGAAGCGGAAAATCGCGATCTCAATGGATTCCTTCGCCTTCTGAATGGCTGCCACCAGCGGCTTCACTCCATCGTCGGGCTGCACCAGTAGTTTCACTTATCCTCCAACGCCCAGAACTTTGCCAGCACTGTAGTGATGCATCCGGCTCAAGGAACGTTGCCGCCGCCCGGAAAGGTTGGCATGGTTCGTGCTTGTGTCACTACGCTACCTGCTCCAAGGGAGGAGCCACATGGCGGAAAAGAAGGCCGCGAATTCTTTTGGAGTCAGATGGTTGGGACTCCTGATATTGGCAGTCCTGGTACTTAATGGTCGACGTGCCGTACAGGCAAAAACTGCAGAGACCGATCTAGCCGCCGAGCGATCCGGAATCTTGTGGCAGGATCCCGGCAACATTGGGTCCCGCGACTTGTTCTACGGGATCGGGGGAATGCAGGATGCGCCCACAGCTGGGAGTTACACCTTCGTCAAAGAAGATGAAGGTAACAGTGCGCCGAAATTCATCGTGAAGGATTCGAACGGGGTTCGTTGGAAAGTTAAACTTGGCCCGGAAGCCCGAGGCGAGATCGCCGCGACGCGGATTGTTTGGGCGGCCGGCTACTTCACGGATGAAGATTACTTTCTGCCACAGTTGCAGGTGGACGGCCTGCCCCAGTTACATCGTGGACAGGAATGGGTTCGGCCGGGAGGCGTTGTCGCAAACGCACGACTGGAGCGCGAGATCGAAGGCCAAAAGAAAGTCGGTTACTGGAAATGGAAGGGCGATGACTGGCTGAACACGCAGCAATTGGACGGGCTCAAGGTCGTCATGGCGTTAATCAACAACTGGGATCTCAAGGACAACAACACGGCGATCTATAAACAGAAGAATCCTGAGGGCCGGGAAGAGTATATTTACGCCGTGGGCGATCTGGGCGCCAGCTTTGGTCGAACTCATCTCGACCGTGTGCACAGTAAGGCTGACCTCCACTTCTATGAATCCTCGAAATTTATGAGCAAGGTCGGGGACGACGAAGTACATTTCGCGACCCCCGGGGGCCCCACGCTTTTCTTGCTGGTCAATCCCAAGGACTATTTCTACCGACGTGAGTTGACGTCTATTACCCACCACGTCTCTCGATCTGACGCCCGGCGGATTGGACAACTGTTGTCCGGGCTCTCCTCGCAGCAGATTCGTGATGCGTTTCGGGCCGGCGGCTTTTCAAATGACGAGATTGATGGCTTCACCGGCGTAGTGCAAAAACGGATCGGACTCTTGGCCCAATTATGAAGGCAGCTCTTTATCTCAGCATGATGATTTTGGTGGCAGCGGTTCCCGCCGCACGGGCGCAAGATGACTTCGAAGAGCCAAGCGCGGGTGAAGAGGTCACCGCGGGTACCGAAAGCGCCGTGTTGGGTGTTGCCGGTTCCCCAGCGCCGCTGACTCTTTCCCAGCGCTATCGATGGGCCGCGAGGAACGCTTTGAGCCCGGAGCGACTGGCGGGTTCCGCCATTACTTCGGCTTGGTCCACGGCGACAAATGAGCCCGAAGAGTATGGACCGCACTGGGACGGATACGCAAAACGTATTGGCCTCAGAGTTTCGAGTGGCGCCACGGGAACCATGATGGAAGCAAGCATCGGGGCACTTTGGAATGAAGATCCTCGTTACGAGCGTGCGGGCGGGCGGCCGTTGATCAAGCGCCTGGGCCATGTCTTCTCGATGACCTTTCTCGCGCGCGACCGGAATGGCAACCTGATGCCGGCATACGCGCGATACGTAAGCGTTCCAAGCAATAGTTACCTGTCGAACATGTGGCGGCCCGATAGCGAGACCGATGCCCGCCACACCGCCGTCCGGATTCCAATGGCGTTTCTGAATCGGGCCGTCGGCAACCTTTTTACTGAATTTTGGCCGGACGCAACTCAATGGCTGCACCGCAATTAGTGGAGGAGCGCGGGCGAAAGCATCCGTACCGGTCCGTTCTCGCCCTTTTAGGTCCCTACAAGATTCTACTTTTCGCCAGTTTCGCCGCCGCCTGCGGAGAGAGTCTGGTTGACTTGCTCCAGCCGTGGCCCTTGAAAATCGTCCTGGATAACGTTGTCCAGTCCCGCCCGCTGCCACACTGGCTCCGCGGTTTCTTTGCGCTTGAGAGCGCCGACAAGCTGACCATTCTCAAGATCGCGGCTCTCGCTGCCTTGGGGATCGCAATCCTGGGGGCGCTGTGCTCTTACGCCGAGAAACACTTCATCACCACCGTGGGACAGTGGATCGCACACGATTTGCGGAAGAATCTTTACTTTCATATCCAGCGAATGTCGCTGTCGTATCACGATCACACCAGCACCGGAGACCTGATCAGCCGTCTAACCAGCGACATCGATTCCGTTCAGAGCTTCATTACGTCCGGGCTGCTCGGCGCGTTGGTCAATGTGCTGACCCTGTTTGGAATGGTCGCCGTGATGTTCTACCTGAACTGGCGTTTCACTCTGATCGCGCTCGCCATCGCGCCGTTGCTGTTCATCGTGGTCTACCGCTTCACCCGGCGGATCAAGAAACTGTCGCGCGACGTGCGGAAGAAACAGGGACAAATTGTCTCCATCATCGAGGAAGTATTTACGTCCATCCGGGTTGTAAAGGCGTTCGCCCGCGAAGAATACGAGCAGCACCGCCTGGAAGAGGAAAGTCTGGAGAGCGTGGAAATATCGCTGAAGGCCCGGAACCTGAAGGCTACGCTTACGCCAATCGTTGAAATTATCGTGGCGTGCGGCACCAGCCTGGTCCTCTGGTTCGGTGCCCGGCTGGTGTTGAGCGGATCACTCTCCAGCGGATCGCTCGTGGTGTTCATCTTTTACCTCGGCAAAATGTATAAGCCGATGCAGGAGCTCTCGAAGACCACCGATGCGTATTCGAAGGCAGCCGTCGGTTACGAACGCATCCGGGAGGTGTTGGAGTCGACTTCCGATGTACGGGATCGAAAAGGCGCAAAAACAGCTCCGCGTTTTAAGGGCCAGATTGACTTCGAAGATGTGACGTTTGGATACGATCAGGATTGCCCGATCCTCGAGCACTTCAATCTCAGCATTGAACCCCGCCAGACCGTCGCGCTGGTGGGCCCCACCGGATCCGGAAAGTCCACCATCATCAGCTTGATTGCGCGCTTCTACGATCCCGTCGCGGGGGTCGTAAAAATCGATGGCCAGGATGTGCGCGGATTCAAGCAGCGGTCGCTTCGGGATCAGATCAGCATCGTCCCTCAGGAAAGTATTTTGTTCCAGGGCCCCATTTGGAAAAACATTGCGTACGGCAAACCCGGCGCAGACCGCGCGGAAATCCTGCGAGCCGCGAAAATGGCCAACGTGGATGAGTTCGTCGAGAAGATGCCGAACGGATTTGACACCATCGTGGGCGAAAGGGGCGTGACTCTATCCGGCGGCCAGCGGCAGAGGGTGTCTATCGCCCGGGCGATTATCAGGAACACGCCCATCCTGCTGCTCGACGAGCCTAGCTCCGGACTCGATGCGGCTTCCGAGGAGCTGGTGTTCGAAGCCCTGGACCGGCTGATGCAGGGCAAGACTTCTATCGTGATCGCGCACCGGCTTTCGACCATACGGCGCGCGGATGTGATCTTCGTGATGAAGGACGGCGCGATCGTTGAGCATGGAAATCACGATGCTCTCTTAAAAGCGGGTGGGTTATATGCCGAGCTTAGTGAACTGCAACTTGCAACCGGCACGGAGAGTCCAAGGCATGCAGGGAAGCCGTAGAGCAGCCGGTAGCGGAAAGGGCGACAGAATGCCAAGGCTGACACACCTGCTTCCCCTGATCCTGTTTAGCGCAGCCCTGCCCGGTCCGGGTCAAGAGGCGGGCAACGGCGCCACGCCACTTCAGGAGTTTCAAGAACACGTTGACGCCTACCTGAAGATCAGGAAAATGGTGACTGATTCACTTCCAGCATTGAGAACAACGCCGTCCGCGAAGGAACTGTCGGATCGCAAAACTCTATTAGCATCCACCTTGGCGCAGGCCCGGTCCGGCGCATCACAAGGAACTATCTTCACTCCCGAGGTGGCGGCTGAGTTCCGGAGGCGTTGTAAACTTGCCATGGCAGGCCGGAACGGCGTCCGCGTTCACCAGAGCCTGAAGAATGCCTCTCCTGTCCAAGGGACGGTGCGCGTTAACCAGGTGTATCCATCCTCTGTCCCGCGCCAATCCATGCCCCCGACGCTCCTGATGGGCTTGCCCAAGTTACCCATGCAACTCGAGTATTCTCTGGTGGGCAGGACGCTGGTACTCAGGGATTATCCGTCCAGCCTGATTGTCGATTTTCTTCCGGAGGCCATCCCATGAGCGTCGGACGCCGTCAGTTCCTCTGTTACGCCGGGTTGGCAGCTCCCAGTGGCTTATTGTCGTTCGCGGCCCGGGCAAGTTCACAACAGGTCGCAGCCGTACCGTTCAAGCTTCCGCTCAAACCGAATTCCGCACGCTTTGCCGTGATTGGAGATAGCGGGACCGGCGAAATGCCACAGCTTCAGCTCGCCCAGCAACTACAGCGCTTTCAAAATCAATTCCCGTTTGAATTCGTCCTGATGTTGGGGGATAACCTCTATGGAAGCCACGATGCGGCCGGATTCAAGAGCAAGTTCGAAATTCCTTACCAACCGCTCCTGACGGCCGGCATCAAGTTCTACGCGTCGCTTGGCAATCATGACGACCCGGACGAAAGGCTCTACAAGCCTTTTAACATGGACGGCAAGCGGTACTACACGTTCAAGAAAGGGGACGCACAGTTCTTCGCCCTCGACAGCACTTACATGAATCCTGAGCAGCTCGAATGGATTCAAAAAGAATTGTCGAGTTCATCCGCCAAGTGGAAACTGTGCTTCTTCCATCACCCCCTGTACTCCGATGCTCGCTTCCATGGCCCGGATCTGGATCTTCGTAAGCAGCTTGAACCGCTGCTGATTCAGTTCGAGGTCAACCTCGTCCTCAGCGGGCATGAGCATGTGTATGAGAGACTCCGGCCCCAGCGCGGCATTCAGTACTTCATACTGGGAAACTCCGGACAACTGCGCCGGGGCGATCTCCGGCCGTCGCGGGACCTGGCCAAAGGTTTTGACACGGACCGGGCGTTCGGATTAATGGAGGTCTCCGGGGATGAACTTTATTTTCAGGTGATCTCGGCCCGCGGCGAAACCGTGGATTCGGGCGTTCTGACGCAGACCAAAACAGCCATGGCGGCCACGGGCGCGAATCACTAAAAGATTGTGGTCCGTCAGGGCGTCGTGGTGGCTTTCTGATTCTTTACATCGAGCTTGTTAACCACCTGCTGCACATTCGGGACATGCGCGGCTAGTTGCTCGGAAGCGTTGCGGGTTGCCTGGGATTTGACGGTACCGGTCAGCGTCACAACGCCATTCTTGACGTCGTACTTTACGTCATCATGCAGCGATTGTTGAAGAAGTTCGGCGTCCAAATTCTTCTTAATGCCTTCGTCCAGATCCTTATTGACTGTCTTAGCATCGCTGTCGCCGGGCGGCAAGACCGCGATCTCGTTAGCGACCACCTGACCTCCCGCGATCGATCGGGCAATGGACTCAGCCTGCGCCTTATCGCTGTCGGCCTTTACGCTGCCCTTGAGCGTGACCACTGCTTTGTCACGATCCTGGCTGACGGACACGTCCTTTAGGCCTGCTTGATTCAATGAATCCCGCAACTGGCCCGTGATATCCGGCGCCTTGGATGGAGATGAGCATGCCGCTAAAAGTACAATCATCGGGACACTCAGCAAAAAGCCCGCCCGACCCGTGGTTAACCTGGTTTGCATTAGACTCTCCTTTGACTCGCTGTAGAACAAATCTTACAGAGCACGTCTAGGGCCGGTCGACGAAAGGCCGCCGATTTCTAGGAATTAGTGTCATGGTTGGGGGCCGACCCGAAGGTCAAGCCTCCGGGAGGAGGAAGCGTCCGCTCACGGTGAGCGGAGCAGACGCGACTCGGCCCCCAAACAAAAGATCTCGCATCAGTGTTTCTGTTTCGTGAATGCTATCTTCTCGATGAGGTCTCCGGCCCGCTTTACCCCGCCGGCGTCCCGAATACACCCGGCCATGCGCCCGGCCGCATGCGCGTACGCAGGATCGCCCAGCACCGCGTCGATCCTGGCTCTGACCAGCGAGGAATGCACGCCGGAGAATGGAATGCTGTCTCCGGCTCCTACCCAACGGACCCGTTGCGCGATCGCGGGTTGCTCGTAGGTGATCGGCACCACCAGCAAAGGGACCCCGCAGGCTAGTGAATCGAGCACCGTATTCAGTCCCCCGTGCGTAAGCGTCAGGGTGGCCCGCTGAAGCAACTCCAACTGTGGCGCGTACGAGACAGCCAGCACATTTTTCGGCAGATCGCCCAGCGACTCCCTGCCAGCGCCTGCGATCACCATCTGAACGTTCAATCCACGGCAGGCATCCGCGAAACAATGGAAGATGTTTGGATTCTTGTTTTGCAGGGTTCCGAGGGATGCGTAGATTAGAGCACGGCCGTCCAACCATTCCCACGGAAATTCTATCGGACGCAGTCGCGGGCCGCGCAGGGGACCGACGTAATGGAAACAATCCGGAAGCGACCGGCGGGGGAAATCAAACTCACGCGGCTGCTGGCTGATTTGCGCCAGCGATGAGAATGTCTCCTCGGCATTGCGGTGAGCGGGCAGACGCCAGCGCCTGCGGTAGCCCGCGATAGTATCCCGAACCGGTGCCAGAAAATAGTCTGATACCGCATTTCCCAGACGGTTCCGCGTTCGCCCCCACCAGTCATCCCGATACGCCCAAGGTGTGAAGGGCGGAGGAACCGAGGGCTCGGAGTTGAGCGCCAGAGCGTTGCAAACGGTTACGAAAGGCAATCCCAGGTGTTCCGCGACGCTGCCGCCCCCAGGCTCGGTCTGATCCACCAGGAGCACGTCGACCTGCGCGGCTTGCACCGCCCCCGGGACATCCCGACAGATCGCTTCCGTGGTTTGCCGAATGGCCTGTACCGTGAAACGCAAAGCGTTTAAGCCCGAAAGACTTCCCAGTTGCCGCAGCGACTTCTGCAGCGATCCAGCCGGGTGATCCTGCGTCCCGATAGAACAAAAACCGACGCCCTCCGCGCGAACTTCCGCCTCCATATCCGGTATTTGAAAAAAGGTCACGCGGTGGCGGCGCTCTTGCAGCTCATGTGCCAGCGCGAGAAAGGGATTTACATGGCCGCTGACGGGTGGACAGATGATGCCAAAGTGAGTCAATTGCCCGAAGACCGAAGCGGCGGCTGCGCGCAAACCTTCGCGTGTCGTTCCCTCTGTTGGACGCTTCTGCCGTTTCGGTAGAGCAGACGAAGCGACCAGCGCAGGCTGGGACTTACCGGTGCCTGATAAGCGGCCTCGGACGGGACGGTCGAGACCAGGAGCCGGTATGCCGTTCCGAGATTATGATAGGGAATTCCGGGAAAGTAGTGGTGCAAAGCGTGATAGCGTAAGCCCACGGGCGCCCAAAGTTCCGTCCACGGAGCGCCCGGTGTGTCAATGGAGTCAGCCAGTTGCGCTTCGCGATCGAGCGGCATCCCGGTGCTTTCGTAACGATGAGCTCCTAAAGCACGTAAGGCGTTGCACAGTGCCGCGCACGCGCTGATGCCGCACCAGACGGCGAGCATCTTCCATCCGAGGCCATAGCGACCGGCGGCAGTGACCGCCGTGAGCCAAAAGAGCAAAGTCACGGCCTCCCAGCGCCGGATCGAGCGGCTCAAAGACGCGGAGTATTCCCGCCGATACAGCGTGTTCATCGAAAGCGAAGAGGCATATACCATCAGCCATCGGTGCAGGCGCGGCCACAACCAGCCGGCCGGCGCGAATATCAGGAAACGAAGCAGAAGCGCGAAGGGAATCAAGACGCTATGAGCGACAAAAACGATCGCCATCCAATGGGAACTCGCGAAACGAAGATACTCGGGATCCTGTTCGGTTCCGTAGGTCGCGAGACTGTGATGGCTCGAGTGCACGCCTACATAAACGAAGGACGGCATGAGGAGCGGGACGCCGAACAGCAGGTTCCAAGCGGTTTCGAAGCCGCGCAGATGAGATCGCCGCATGTGGCTGATCTCGTGGACGAAGCACAGCCCGCGATACAAGGCAATCACGGCCATCGCCCAACCCAGCCACATAATCGGCGAAGAGGGTCCGGCGAACAAAGCCGTTCCGAAGCCACCCCATCCGGCCAAGGCGCTCAACAGGAGATCCGCCCAAAAAATCGCGGGCCGGGGCCGATGAAGGTCCTTGACCAAAGACCAGGCTTCGGCTTGGTTTTTCATGCTTTGGCTGTCGCTCTCGAGGAAGCGCGGGCGGGTTGATACCGCCCGGGCGCGAGGATGCCGTGGGGATCGATGGCATCCTTAATTGTGCGAACCAGTCCGGCATATCCGTCCGTCCCGCGCATTTCCGACATCGACTGGATACCCAGTCTGTAGGAGTAGTATCCGCGGTCTGTTAGCTCCCGCCGCAGCCGATCGTAACAGGCCATGGCCTGCTCGTCCTGGCCGGGCTCGCGGCGATCGTAGCAAATGGAAATCACGCATGCCACGGCCCGTTCGGTGATGAGCGTCATTGAGATGCTCGGTTCAAAGCCATACTCCAGCAGGATCTGGGTTGCGATTCCAGCAACCATCGCGACGTGATGACCTTCCATGGGCGCGATGGGCGCGTGCCACAGAAGTCCACAACCATCCCGATCCGGATCCAGGTCGCCGGCCGGAACGCTCTTTTTCCGCCAATAGGCGCCGGCCAGCGGCTGGTCGGTCGGCACACCTTTCATCAGGCCGTAAACCGGACGCGCCAGATCGATGGTCTTACGCAAATCCCATCCCGTCAGGAACTGATAGAGCTTCGCGAAACGGGAGGCGAACAACAGCCTGGTATCGTCCAGGAACTGCAAACGGTTGACGTTACCTTTGAGCGCCTTGCGGATCGCTTTCTTCGCCTCCCTGACCTGGCCTCGCGTTCCATACAATCCTCCCGAACCGCTCCACGCCCCAAACTTGAGCCGGGTTCGAAGCTGAGTCATCAGTTCCGGCAGCAGCGGAGTCTCGCCGCTGGTTTCCTGCCAGGGGTATTGCTGTATACCCGCCAGCACTTTGTAGTCGTTGGCGATGTGCACCGTGCTGCGGAGAATCCCTTGCATTCGAAGCGGGCGCAACGCCTCAATGAGCGAAGAGATCTGCTCCTGGCGATTGCACTGGAAAAAGAAAGCTTCGAAGTGTTCCGGCGCGGGCATGAGCCAGATCGTCATACGCGTGACGATGCCGAGATTCGACTGCGAAAACAGGCCTTCCAGTGTGGGTCCGGCGCCCCACCGGTATACGGGGCCGGCTAACGCCCCGGGAAAGCGGCAAAATCCGGTTTCCATCAGCCCACCAGACGGCAAAACGACTTCGAAGCCGCATACCTGCGCAAAATGGTCGCCGTAGGGAGTGTGACCAAATCCGCGTTCGACCACATTGCCGATCAGGCTGCATTCCGGGCTCGATCCGGTTGCATCCATCCACAAGCCCGAATGGCCTGCGTGCAGAAACTCAAAAAGCTGACGCTGCGTCACGCCCGGCTCGACAGTCACATAGGCCAGCTTTTCATTGAAGTCCAGAATCCGGTTCATCCGGCTTAGATCGATCAGAACGGTAGCGTCGGTCACGGGCACGCGCGAGCCATAACCCCAGTTCTTGCCGCTGCTGACCGGATAAACCGGAATCCGAAAGCGGCTGGCGACGCGCATGCACTCCTGCACTTGCTCGCGGCTGCCAGGCCTGAGAATGGCGGGGACCATCTGGGTGGTGGCAAACGTCGCGGTCTCTACCGCTGCCCGGCTCGCCCCGTCGACCATTACGTGCTCCGCACCCAGCGCCTTGGTCCACTGTTCTAGAGCTTGATCCAGCCGCGTGTTAATTTCTTCCGCGATCCGTGCTGCAGCCAGGGTACGAACCTCCATCCAAGATTCTTTAAGCAACTGCCAGTGACACGGGAGCCACCAGTGACAATACCGGAACGCTCAACAGGGCTGTGGAGATCTGATCGATCCAGCGCCGGTATTTCGGATTGGGAGAGCTGGAGGTGAATCGCACGATCTCCATCTGGCACTTGTACTGCGGATCGTAGTAGCCGGGGAGAGGCTCTCCTTCAACCTCAAGAGCGGCACCGCCAATGCGACGGAGAATGGAGGAAGAACGGTTGCGCACCGTGGCCGTGGCGATTCCGACGCAGCCCCCCAGCAATCGCGCTAGCCCATACGTCGCCAAGGCGGTTCTCAGGGCTTCACCCGTGCACCGGCGCTCTTTTGCCAGGGCCCACCCGCCCACTTCCACATAGGAGATCGCCTGCTGCCGCGCCTCGGCAAGGTCAGACTCCACGGCCGCCTGCAGTTTATTTCCCCAGATATTGCACGCGGCAAGTGCGCAGCTTCTCAGTCCCAGTTCCTGGAACGAAACGGTATTCCGGTGCTCCTGATAGCGAACGCATCCGGTGACCATGCCCCGGTCGTTGAGCGTGAGCAAGTGCCAGCTTTCCGTATCCGCAGGAGAGCGATGACGGCCATTGCGATCGAGCTGCTGGTGCTCAATGGCTCCATCTTCAAGATAGATGCGACCGCGCAATTTTTGCATATCGACCAGGATTGAACCATAGAGCTGCGGGTCAATCCTGACGTTCTTAAATCGCGCGGGAACGCGTACCCCGTAGGGAGCCAGCAATATAAGTTGCTGATGAGAAAGGGAAAGCGAGCTTGGTACAAGTTTCATGCTTAACAACCCGTAAGAATACACGTGGCGCGTTGGACCGCAAATACTACGGCCGGATGTTTTTCAGCGGATCGGACGAGCGGCTTTGCCAAAGACCCTCGGGACGCAATCGGATGGGTTTCAGGCTCTACGTCCACTCCGCTCAGTGGACCAGTCGAATCAACTCGACAACAAACTACTTGAGTTAAGGGGGTAGCGTAACACGTTTTTTTCCTATGATCAACAGCTAGTTGCGAGCACATCCAACGCATTTTCGCCGCCCGTAAAACTTACTTCGGCGTTATGGTCGGAAGTCATTAGAGATGCTTCGCCACAATCCGGAAGAAGTAATTCTTACAGAGCGCAAAGGTAATATTGACGTCAAAAAAGAATTTGCGCAAACAACGACATCCGGATATCGTTGCCGATTTGCCGTGGTACCGCGAATATGCTGAGAGGTACAGTAGGGGTAGTTCTATTACCAGAAATTCCTGCATGGCTTTCAACAAAGCTTGCAGACTTACAGCCTCGGATGCAGATTGTGCATAGGCCGGATCCAGCTAACTCCAGCAAAATCAGTATTCCAACGTTTGGCGTGGCACATGCAGAATATGCCACCGATTCCCTAGGCGTACTGACGACCGAAGTGGATCCAAAAGGAGGATGTTTAAGATGAACGGTACAAAGTTGAGGATGGCCTCGCGCTGGCGAGGGCCATGCCTGGCTGTCGCGGTCGGCTTCCTGGCATGTATGACGAGTGGGAGCCTCTCCGCAGCCGCAATTACGGGAGGATTCGGTACGACTGGTGCGGGTGTTGAGGCGTTCTCGAATACGTCGGGCACGATCCACTACATCGACTGGTGTCCGATTGATACCAACAGCCCAGGGGGCGGATGTGGCACGTCGTCGACGGGAATGGGTACCCTGACGGCCACCGGCGGAACTGGCACGTTCACGGCCGTGAATCCGTCGTCCTCTGGGACCATACTGGACATGTCGGATGCAGTAAGTGCTCCGTTCACGTTCTTCCCTGTGGGAACACCAGTATCGATCGATAACTGGCTGACCCTTTCCACTCTTTCGAACTTAGACTTCCAGGCGAATCTCTTTGTGCCCGCATCCTGCGTACCCTCGGCGACTCAGCTTTGCGTTGGCGGCTTCGTTCTGTCCCAAATAGGACAGAACGTGACCGTCTCGATGACCATTAACGGGATCGTCTCCGACACCACACATGTTCTTTCATCTGCTGCCTTTAGCGACGTGATCTCGGGACAATTCAACAACACGACAATCGCAGCCGTAGCGACGGCCGCAAGTTCCCCCACGGGAATTTTCTCGAATACCTGGTCGGGTTCCGTTGCGACAACCCCGATCCCGGAGCCCGCGACCTCCGGACTTATCGGCGCCGCCCTTTTGGGTCTTGGACTCCTAAGGTCTCGCCGAGTACGTAGCTAGAACCTTCGAGGGAGCCTGGTTTCGCCACAATTCGCGAAGCTTGGCTCCCTTTGGTTGTTTTACCCACCTCAACCAGCTCAGCCCGCCCGCTGCTGCGTTTCCCTCTCCTGGTCTCCGCTGGACGGCTGCCGGACCTCGGAGGATAGCTTCCGAGGGCCCCGGGAGGTGGAGATCGTGTTCCACACCCGCCCAAGAGTGCGGCTCAGAGCAGCGACTTCATAAACCGCCCGTGTACCTGCGTCGGTGATCCGAAAGCAGCGTTTTGTGCCGTGCTGAGCCGGATCTTGATTCTCTTCCAACCATGACTCGACCAGACCTTTCGCCCTCAGGCGTTCGAGGATGGTGTAAATCGACCCGACGGAAATATAGCGACCCTTGGTGAGTTTACGGCTCTGGTCAAAAATGCTCATCCCATATGCCTGGCCGCTCTGTCCCAAGGTTGCGATGGCCGTGAGCACCACTTCTTCCGTACGAGTCAGCAGTTCCCCTTTGGCCATGTACCCCCCCGGTGACAAAGTTCGATCGGAATTCTTCAATGCTCCAACTTGGTGCAATCAGTAGAGTCATGCCGCTAGAAGCAGTTTCAAATGAGACCGTTGAGCTGTCGTCATGGGCTGCACCCCGCCTCAAACAGGCGGAAAGCGATCGGAGATAATCGAGGTGGAAGCCAGTTTTCGATGGAGAAGAATCGCCGCGCACAACTGCTCGCTTGGTGGTACATCTCGATAGGCGCAGCCTTCGCGCTCCTGGCGCTCCGGAGCCTGATTCGAGGCGATCGGGCTTGGGCAGTGGGCCTTCGTCTCGCGATCGGCATCGGTTTCGGGGCACTTGCCCTGGGGACATCCCGAGGCTCCGCCCGATGAAGACCCGGAAGAACGTATCGTTTCGTCCCGCCCAAAAAGGCGAGATGCCATCCATTCGCGCCCTGCTGCGGCTCTATCCCGAGCAACTGGCTCAGAAACATCTGCCAGGAATATCATCATTCCTCGTGGCGATTGTGGGAGATCGGATTATCGGCTGCTGCGCTCTCCAGATCTATTCTAAACGGCTAGCCGAAGTACGAAGCTTGGCGGTAGATTCTGCGTTTCAGCGCCGCCAGGTGGCCTCCCGGCTAGTGGACCTTTGTAAACAACGCGCGCGCGCCAGAGGAGTCAAGGAACTGTTCGCTGTTACGAGTCAGCAGAGTTTTTTTGAGCGGGCCGGCTTTGCAACCTTCCGCCGCGAGAAAACTGCAATGTTCTTCGAGGTCGGAGATGGCCGATCCAAAACTTAAGCCGGCACTGGTTCCGGCGGCATGCCGGGATCCATTACGTCCGGACCGGGCGAACCAGGGTCCGGAAGCGGTGGCAGATTCGGAACCAGGGGAGGGTCACGCTCCGGATCTGGATCCGGGGGCGGCAAATGGGGATCGGGAGGCACATTTCACCATACGAACACGCACGCGCCTCCGCCCGGCTGGCGAATACGTCCGGCCATGACGGAAGTCTCGACCGTAGGCGATGCGTTTTCGTGAACTACGGCAGGCAAGTGTGGTTCCGCGCCATCCGTTTCTTCGATCTCGACCGCGCCGCGGCGATTCATAATATCGGCCGCGCGATCCACTTCCTGGTCCGAGCCGGTTGCGAGAACCAATGCGCCTCCGCGTCGTAACCCATCAACGTAAGCTTGTGCCTCCGACTTGGTCGCTCCGATCCTGGTTAATTCGCGCATCAGATCGACTTCAAAATCCAGGCGCGCAAAACTCATCACGCCAGTGACCTCGAAAGTATGCGGCTCGTCGAGTACGCGCAGCTCATTCCGTGGAATTCCTAAGGCCTCGATTTCGCGAACGACATTCTCGACTTTACTCGGATCCTGAAACAACCCAACGGTGGTTCTTGGCATGTTAGCCTTCTTTCCTTCCCGAATGGGGCCGCATGTTCGCACCCTTTTCTGGCGATTCATAACGTTCCGTTTCCGGCGGACGCATGTTCGCGCCGTGAGCTTGATCGTCTTGATCATGATGAGGGTGCGCGCCTATCCGGCTCTTTAACCAATCCCAATCCAGTTTTTCCGGATGCCGGATATATTCGTCGCGGTGTGCCACCACGTGTTCCATATACTGGCGGCCGATTTTCATATGAAAAGACGGCCTCGCCTCGGTCTCCGGAACAGGTTCAAAATTCCCGTCTACCACACGAATCGCTACTGTAGTTTCGATGTCATCGGGATCGCTGCTGTAAATATCGAGACCCGCCTGCCGGCTCGCAAAGACGCTCTCATACGCGGCGATGATGGGCTTGTACACCAGGGAGTGTCGATGCGCCTCAGCCGCGGCGTTGCAGACATTGAGATACTCGGTCACTAAATTGAGTCCTGATCTTGTAGTTAGGGCGCCCATAGCACCTCCTTGAGATCCTATCTCCATATAGATAGACGCGCTGGCAGCACGAGTGTTACAAGGGAAAGCCACTGATACCAAAGGCTTGAGAAATCGACTAGAGCAGCGATTGACCGCTTCGGACAGATTCCCAGGCAAACAGGTACATCCCGGACGTCCAAGCTTGATCCTGGGCGCCCAAGGGAACTCCGGTTTCACCGTGGTGCCACTCGTTAAATTGGCCGCAATGATTCAACTGAGCGAGGTTTTTGAGCGCCTGCGCAGCGGCCTCCATCCGGCCTCTTTTCAGTAAAGCGGCAACGTAGAACCCGCCCAGAAACGGCCACACGCCGCCATTGTGGTAACGGTGCGGAGCATTGAGTGAACCGTAGTAGCTGCGCCAATCCGCGTCGCCCGGCCGCACCGCAGGGGTCAGGCTCCGAAGCGGCCAGGTATCCAGCGAGTATCGCGAGATGAAATCCAAGATCGTGTCGCTCTTCTGATCGTCCGCAACCCCAGCAAGAATCGCAAGAATATTGCCGAAAGAATCAAACCACTCGCCCAGGCTGCGAAAGCCGAGATACGGCAAGTAGTACCGCTCATCCTTCAGATACCGCTTCTGCGGAAGTTCCCGGGTGCGTCCCAACGAATCGTGCGAAGGAGTGCCCTCGGTGCTGAATGAATTGGAAAAGTGCCGCTGAATATCGTGGTCGCCCGCGTACCACAGATAGGCGTTGATCCGGTCCGCGACCAGCTCGGCCCGGCAGCGGAGAGCATCGCGCTCGTCACCAGCAAAAATCTCCGAGGCGCGGCGCAGGGCCATCACATATAGACAATTAAGGTATAAGCCTTTTCCTCGCGTGCAGAAGAGATCCTGCCAGTCCGAGCCTTCCTGCATACTGAGCAAGCCGCTTTGATCCACATCCTGGTATTCGTACCGGCAAAGAACTTCCCGGACCACCTCGAGATCGGGCGCCATCAACGTACTACCGATGATCCACCACAATCCCCCGTCGGCATACGCACGGAAATTGGGCTGAAGCGTCGCGCAGTCCACGTTGTTGGGGATGGCTCCGCCTGCGCCGCGACGCTCTCGCAGCAATGCGACACTCGCTCGTATCGCTTCCTGAATCTGGTCGTCGTCAACGAAGCGGGCGCCCAGCGAGGCGATCATGCTGTCGCGCGCCCATACCTGATGGTGTCCCACCAGGCGACCGGATGCATTCAGGCCCCACCGGCAACAGCATCGTCGTAACGATTCGATGGCGTCGCCGTAAATCGTGTCCACTTGTGTCACGTGAACATTTTAACGCGGTAGTGTTCGCTCTCCGGACTTCCGGCTACAAATGGCCCACCGGCTCCTTCAGGTTCGAAGCGGAGCTCTTGCTGGTCTCGCGCTCAAGAGACCGGCTGACCAGTTCCTTGGATCCCAGCCCGACGGCCAGGGCCAGAGCCAGAACAATTCCGCCGAACAAGATTCCGAAAGCCAGCCGGATGATTCCGCCCCCGATACCGAGCCGCTCGATTGCGATGGTCACGGCGAGAACCGTCACCAGCCATTTCACGCCGACGCTCAGAAGCCGGGCATACTGCAGGTTCATATTCACAGCCCCGATCAGCACGCTGCGCGCGAGGAATCTGGCGATAATACTGCCGGCGACCAAAACTACAAGAGCGGCAAAGACGTCCGGCAGATAAGCGAACAGGCGTATGACAAATTCCGAAGGCAGCGCCCCATCGAAGGCCGAGATGCCAATCAGGAACCCGAAGAATACGATGATCCAGGCAACCGCGCGGGTCACCAGCCGCGTGGGGCTGGATGCGGGCGACCATTCCGACAGACCCGCGAAGCCCCATTGAACGGTCCGCCGGTCAAAGTCGATACGCGTGAGGAATCTCCGGAGAACGGCCGAGAAAGCCCACGCGATCAGTGCGGATACAAGGAGCGCCGTCAACAGCGCCACGATGCCGGGCAGCAGGCTAGCCAGCTGGCTCAACATTTTGGTCATCGACATCCTGAGTGCTTGTCCAACTTCATCCCACATATTTCCTCCTCAGCGTCACGGGTTAAAGCGATCCGGCCATCGCCAACGGGAGACCAAATAAGACTTGTTGTCCTCATACGCCTTGGAGAGGCGCTCCATCCGCAAATCTACTTCCACAAGCCCGGCCGTTTGCGTTTCCAGCGCGTAGGAAGCGATCCATCCCAGATACAGCGGGGTGATGGACCGCAGAAGATGATCGCGGTTAATGGTCTGGAGACGGTGCCCCAGCGCGAAGTCGTAGACGATCCGGACCCACAAATGGTCGGGCAGCCGGAACTGATCCTGGGCCGAACGCGACAATCTGCGCAATTCCAGCAAGGTGGTGGGAGGCAGAATAAGGCCCCACACGTCCTGAAGATTCTTCGCGCCCAATTGAAACGATTCAATCATGCCGTGTACATCCACGGCGGTTCCGGCGTCCGGCGAAGGATTTTCGGCATGGCCGAATCTCGGCAGTGGCTTGGAGCCCCGTATGCTCTGCCAATAAGCGGCGCGGCCCTCCATCTCAAGAAAAGCAGCTCCCAGGACTTCCGCCAGCAGCGAACTCAGGTTTTCCCAATCCGTGGGACTCTGGGCGCGAACACCCAGGTACGATTCGCAAACCTGCAGGCCGCCGCACGCAGCCGCGGGAGCGATGGATGCCAGGGCATTCCGTTCCGTACCGCGCCGCCGGATGGAATCCCGCGCCAGGATCTGCTGCAGAAGTTTCCCGGAGAGGCCGAAATCGGGACCCATGGGGTTCTGAACCTGCTGGCCGTAGAGAGCCCGGTTCAGCGGAGAAACCACGCTGCGGTTGAGAAGGCCCTCCATCCTCTCGCGGGTGTAGCAAGGGGCAACCAAGTCGAAGCCCAGATCCAGTACCGGCTGAACCAGGCTGTAGATCCATTGGCGAGTCACAGACTGGTTGCGGGACGCAATCACGGCGCACGCCCGGACGCCCAACTGGCCGCCGACGGCGAAGACCCTTCGATAGGCATTGGATATGCTTTGCAGCGAAGTCTCGCCCGGGGTCGAAAGAGGCAGGCTGCAGGAAGAAACGATGGTGGCGTGATTGTCCGCGCCGGCCTCGGCTGGAGCGGGTACTGGGCTATGGGCGCCATTGCCGCAGACCACTGCGGTCCGCAGGGGCTTGGATAATTCCGCAAGAGCTTCGCGCGTCATGGTGATCGCGGAGCTACCTTCCTCCTGACGATCCGCGCCGAGAATCCCGATCACGAGGTCGGCGCCGCCGATTCGTTCGATCTGTTCTAGCTCCGGGTGCGAAATGGCGTCCAGTTCCACTCATGTCCTCCGGCTCCCAAAGGAAGCGACAAGATCCCCATCAAGGGTACGCGCACCCAAGCGGGGCGATTGTCCAGTTCGTAGGAAAGCTCGTAGAGCGCTTTGTCCAACAGGAAAACAGCCAGCAGCCTTCGGAAGCCGTCGCGGGATGAGGGCAGGAACGCGGCGTTATCGGCAGTATTGCGATACGCGCGCAGAAACCCCGCCGCCATCGATTTCTCCCACAACCGCGCCCACGGCTCGAGAGTCGCCCAATCCTCGGGCCGGCGGGCGGTGTGGGCGATCAGACCGCTGTAGGCCGCATAACTCAAGGACCGCACCATACCGGCCACGTCCTTCAATGGAGAAGACTTGGCGCGCCGCTCCGCAAGTGGACGCGCGGGCTCGCCCTCAAAGTCAAGAATGACGTAGTCTGATTTCACTTGCAGCACCTGACCAAGATGATAGTCCCCATGAATCCGGATGCGCTGGCCAAGCGACTCGCCGTCCCCCGCGAGCTTGAAACCATCCAGAATCTGGCTTCTCCGGCCTAAAACCAAGCCCGCCAGATCGATGAATTCATCCGGCAAACCGGCAACGCTGTCCCGCAACAGATCCAGCACGTGAATCGCGTCTTTGCGAAGGCCGGCGGCCAGGCTCTGCACGTCGCTGGCGGCCAAGGATTCGGGCGTAAACGCAGGGTTGTCCGTGGGCGAAGCCAGCGCCAGATGCAATTGGGCCGTGCGCCTGCCCAGCGTGGCCGCGGAATCCAGGGCGATGCCCACGTAGTCTCGCGCCAGTTGAGAGGGTTCCTGTTCCGCCAAGTTCATCAGATCCCCGGCCGCTATCCCGCTCCCGCTCTCCGGCCAGACGGCGGTCGCGCAATTCTCGTAATATTTCGAGAGCTCTTCGAGAGCCAGCGTCCAGCCGTCTCCCTGATTTGCCACCAGACCCTGAAGCATCGCCAAGGTGGCTGGCTCTCCCTCCGGCGGGACGTATTCGATCACGCCGGCGAACGGCGGTATACCGTCGAAATGGAGCGTCTCTGTCAGATATTTTCCGATTTCACAGTCCGGATTCGGCCCCCTCTGCTGGCGGCGAAATAACTTCATGATGAGCTGATCGCCGTAGAACAGCGAAGTATTGCTCTGTTCCGCCGATCCGCGCCGCAGAACCAGAGGGGGGTCAAGCGGACCGCGGAGAGCTTCAAAATCGGCTCCCGCGACGCTCCGGATCAGTCCATTTCGACCCTGGATGTGGCCGGCGCGTTCGATGAAATTGAGAAACGCCGTACACGTAGGATCATCAACGGCGGCGTCATATAGAAAACCGCTCCCGCTGCTGGAAACGGCCGGGGCAATGATGGCGCCTGGAGACGTTTCCTGCACCTTCTGTCCGTCATCGCCAAACGCCAGAGCAAGCGGAAGAAAGTACGTGTGCGGTTCTCTGTTATCAAACTGGACTTCCACGAGCGAAAAGGCGGCCTTCGAATCCGGGAATGGCATCCAGTCGACGATCCGTGCCGATCGGATGCGGCGCGCCTTCCCGCCGAACCATCTTTGTTTCGACAGGTACTCAGGTATCAGCACAGATTCCAAGCGATGCCGGCCGGCCCCATCCAGCAGGCGCTCCCAGGTATCCGCCACAAGCGGCGACGGGTCCGCATGACTGGCAGCGGTTTCCAGAGGCTCGGACTGGGCATGGAGTTCCAGCCAAAAGAAACCGTACGGCCCCAAAGTGAGGCGGTAAGGCTGCTTGCCTATGGGCGGGAAGTCGACATAGCCCAGCATCTCGACCGGTATCGCGCCCTCCAGTTCCGGCAGGTCCAAATCCACCGGCTGGGCAAAGCGCGAAAGGTTGGCCACGCACAGCACCACCTGCTCCTCGTCCCGCCGCAGATACGCCAACACCTTTCGATTCGATGGATTCAGGAATTCGAGAGTGCCCCGGCCGAATACCCGAAATAGTTTGCGCAAGTTAATCATGTTGCGCATCCAGCTCAAAAGCGAAGACGGATCGCTCTGCTGCGCCTCCACGTTCACCGCTTCGTACCCAAGAATCGGATCCATGATGACGGGGCTATATAACCTGGCGGGCAAAGCGCGCGAAAAACCAGCGTTGCGATCGGCATTCCACTGCATGGGCGTACGCACGCCATTTCGATCGCCGAGATAAATGTTATCGCCCATGCCGATTTCGTCCCCGTAGTACAGGACCGGCGTTCCGGGGAAAGAAAACAGCAGGCTGTTCAGAAGCTCAATGCGGCGACGGTTGTTGTCCATCAGGGTCGCCAGGCGGCGGCGAATGCCGAGGTTGATGCGCATGCGAGCGTCGCCGCTGTACGCAAGATACATGTAATCGCGCTCGTCGTTGGTGACCATCTCGAGCGTCAATTCATCGTGATTACGCAAAAATAATGCCCATTGGCAGGTATCGGGAATCTCGGGAGTCTGCGCCATGATGTCGGTAATGGGCAGACGATCCTCCTGGCGGAGCGCCATATAGATGCGCGGCATGAGCGGGAAGTGGAACGCCATGTGGCATTCGTCGCCGTCTCCGAAATAGGGACGAACGTCGGTCGGCCACTGGTTCGCCTCGGCCAGAATCATGCGGCCTTCGTAGCTCGCATCGATTTCCTGCCGCAATTTCTTGACCACAACATGGGTCTCGGGCAGGTTTTCGCAACTGGTGCCCTCGCGCTCCACCAGGTAGGGAATAGCATCCACGCGCAGCGCGTCCACGCCCAGGTCCAGCCAAAAACGCATCACGTTGAGCATCTCTTCCACGACCTTGGGATTGTCGAAATTCAGGTCGGGCTGATGCGAAAAAAAACGATGCCAGAAATAGGCCTGTGCTATCGGATCCCACGTCCAGTTCGACTTTTCCGTGTCCGTGAAGATGATCCGGGCGTCACCATATTTCTGATCGGTATCGCTCCACACGTAGTAGTCGCGTTCGGGTGACCCTTTGGGCGCCTGCCGGGCGCGCTGAAACCATTGGTGCTGGTCCGAGGTGTGATTCATCACCAGCTCGATCATCACTTGCAGTCCCCGATCGTGCGCGGCCGCCAGAAGGGCCTTAAAGTCCTCTATAGTTCCGTACATCGGATGGACATTCTCGTAATCGGAAATGTCGTAGCCGTCGTCCTTGAGGGGCGACGGAAAGAATGGCAGCAGCCACAGGCACGTTACACCCAGGTCCTGAAGGTAGTCGAGCTTCTGGATCAGACCGGGCAGATCGCCGATCCCGTCGTCGTTGCTGTCGAAGAATGCACGGACGTGCAATTCATACAGCACCGCATCTTTGTACCACAGCGGATCGGTGGCGATTCCGGGTTTTTTCATGGATATTCGGCCGGCTCTTCCGCGGCAGCCGCAGGGCCTACTTACACGATAGTTCCGCGGCGGCGCTGGCGTCTAGAAGTAGTAGTCGAAGTCCCTTTCCGTCCGGACCCACTTGCGAACCTTCATGATATGCGCCGGCACGAGCTCGGGTGTCAATTCAAAATAATTACGGGCGCCGTGCCATAGAAAGCGCCCGTCGCTGAGCAAATCGTGGGCCTGAAACGTCTTGCGGACGTCCAAGCCAAGCGAGGTGAGATCGAGGCCGATCCAGCCCGTTTGTTTGTGAAAGGGATCCAGATTGCAGAGAACGATGACTACGTCGGATAGGTCGTCCGTCGCCTTGCTGTAGCAAATCACCTCCGGATTGTCGGTTTCATGGAATTGTAGATTCGTATCTCTGTGCAGCGCGCGATTCTCCCGGCGGATGCGGTTGACATGGGCGATGAAATCCTTCAGGCTTCCGACAAGCCGCGGATCCCAGTACTTCAGTTCGTACTTCTCGGAGTCTAAATACTCTTCGCTGCCAGGCCTGATGGCGGCGTTTTCACAGCGCTCGAAGGCCGGCCCATAGACACCGTAGTTCGCCCCCAGGGTGGCCGCCAGAATCAATCGAATCATGAAAGCCGCGCGGCCGCCGGTCTGCAAGAACTCCGGCAGAATGTCAGGCGTGTTGGGCCACAGGTTCGGCCGGAAGTATTCGCGCACTCCGGATTCCGTGAAATGCCGGAAATAGCTGGTCAACTCCGGTTTAGTATTGCGCCACGTGAAATAAGTGTAGGACTGAGAAAATCCGGCCTTCGCGAGACCATACATCAGCTTAGGCCGCGTAAATGCTTCCGCCAGAAACAAGGCTTCCGGGCACCGATCTTTGACATCGCCGATCATCCATTGCCAAAAGGGCAGCGCCTTGGTGTGCGGATTATCGACGCGAAATATGCGAATGCCGCGATCAATCCAGAACAGCACAATCCGCTCTAACTCTTCCCATAGCTCCCGCCATTGCGGCGTCTCAAAATCGAGTGGAACAATATCCTGGTATTTTTTGGGCGGATTTTCCGCATACTGGATACTTCCGTCCGGACGTCTGCGAAACCATTCCGGATGTTGCCTCACGTAGGGATGATCGGGTGAGCACTGGAAAGCCAAGTCCAGCGCGATTTCGATTTCGAATGTCCGGGCCGCTGCGATCAGGCTCTCGAGATCCTCCAGCGTTCCCAGTTTCGGATCGATGCTGGTATGTCCACCGTCTTCAGATCCAATGGCCCAAGGGCTTCCGACGTCGTCCGGACCCGCGACGACGCGGTTGTTCCTGCCCTTTCGAAATGTGTGCCCGATGGGATGAATCGGCGGCAGGTACAGCACGTCGAAGCCCATGGCTGCGACGTAGGGAAGGCGAGCCTCGCAGTCCCGCAGCGTTCCGTAGCGGCCAGGCTCGGATGCGCACGATCGGGGAAACATTTCGTACCAAGCCGAAAACGCGGCCTTCTCCCGATCGACGACCAGGCAGAGATCTTTTCCGTAGCGTCGCGCGAAACGGCGATCGGGATATCGCTGAACTATGGCTCCGAGTTCGCTTCCAAGAATTTCTTGTTTGCCGCTCTCCGAACTTCGCCCTTCGCGAATTGTGCGGGCCCAGTCCTGAAGCCGGGCGGCATCGCCAGGCGCAGCGCGCGAAGCAGCTTCCTCCACCAGGCTCGCGCCAATCAACCATTCTGCGGGGACATCCGAGCGGGAGTCGATCCGCTTGACCATGGCGCTCCGCCAAGTCTCGAACCGGTCAATCCAGCCTTCCACCGTGTAGTAGCATTTTCCAACCTGAGTAGCAGGAAAACCGCCGCGCCAACGGTCGTTAGCGACGCGGGTCATCGGCGCGCGCCGCCAAACCTCTTCCTGCGCGTGACGATACAAGACGTCGCCGGCGACGGAGTCGTGACCATCCGTAGAGATATCCGCCGTTACGATTACTAAGTCCCCGACGATACGCTTGGCTGGGAACGCGCCCCCGTCAACCTCAGGCCCAAGTCCATCCACGAGCACGCGGATCCGCCCATCCGGTGGGAGCATTCCCCCTTAGTTCCGCACATCGAAGACCGCATCGTCAAGCTTGGATGGCCGGCCTCGTCGCCTCCAGCGCCGAGGCTCAGTTCTTCTCGGACTTCGTTCCGCGGGACTGCTCTTCCCAACGCTTTTCGTAGATCTCGATGGCGCGCGATGGCGGGATTGAGGTGGGTAGATAATCAGTATGCCCATTCGCCCGCAGCACGACCAGAGGCGCGGTTCCTGGAAGAAGATATTTTTTATCCTGTGTCTTCTCATACTCACGCGTGACGTAAAAGAAGACCCAACCAAACGGCCGTTCAACGGTTTTCTCCTTGAGAACCACCAGATCGTGAGTCGTGTCCTCCGCCAGCACCATCTGTGCGATTACAAGAGCTTGGTCCTTGGAAATATTTTCGGCGTTAACAGGTGGCAGCATGGTGGAAAATCCCAAAAAAAATACGATCGCTGATAAACCTACTGTCCTCATTCTCACAGTCCGGGAGCCGCTGTCGGAAGGACGCCGATCCCAACGTCGGCCGGCGCGTAGCGAGCCTGAGCGGCGGCGGGATCCGTGATCACCTCGGCTGGTTGACCTGGACCCCAGTTCTGCCCTTCGATGATCACGGGCGTTCCGTAATGATTGGTCATCACCACAACGTGCGACCCATTGCCGCCGCCGTAATCGATCCCCACGATGGCGGTTGTGCCGGGGCCGCCCGCGCGCACTGCATCGAACGCGCCATTTAGCGTATTGCCCCAGTTAATCACAGTGCCGTTCCTGGCGCCAATTTGCGGGAAGGTGCCGTCTCTGCCTGCCGGAGACGTCGCACTCGGGTTCGCCGCGTACAACCGCGCGATCGCAGCGTCCACATTGAACCCGCAATTGATCACGCTGGCTAACGGGTTTATCCCGAGAGCAATAGCCAGGACGGGATTGCCGATTTCCCCAATAAGCACGGTCGGCAGACCCACGATAATGGAACCGCCGTGTATAGTCTGGTCGGACAGGCGCGCCGCGCAAAGATTATTGATGATCACTCCCAGTGATCCGCGCGCAATGGCATCCGGCGGTCCAACACATGTACACGGATCCGTCACCCGGGCCGCAAACGGACCTCCGGTGAGGACGTTCGGTGAGCCCATAATGATGGGTCCCCCGACGTGAGGAACCGGAGGCACTCCCGGCGTCACCATCGGGCACACATGCATATCTCCAACTCGGGCAGCGGGCGGCATGGGTAGATTATAGGTTCATCATGCGATCAGCGCAACGCTTCGTGTTCTCATCCCAACCTTAACAGTTGATCTTGACTAAGGGAGCGGTGATCGTAATCATCGCTGGCGTCATCTCGATACTGGAAGCTCCACAGGCGAGCTTAATGCTTACTTTTCCATCCACCTCAACCATCATCGCGTCGATCTTGTGGGTGCCCATTGGCACGTTATGGGTCACGTTGCCCATCGAGACGGTTAAGGTATCGTTGCCCATCGATATGGTTGCGTCCCGATTGCCTTTGCTGACGGTCAGCGCGTGATTTCCCGTTTCGACCGTCTCCGTGTCGTCTTTATAAATCTTCGTGGTCCTGCTATCGCCCACCGAGCGGCTCTCATCCGCCTCAACGATACCAGTCAGGTTTCGTTCCGCGTGTACATAAAGCTCTTCCTTGCCCTTCTTATCCTCGAAGCGAATCTCATTAAAGTTCGCCGAACCACCCCCCGCCGAACTCCGGGTTTTGACACCAGTCTGGGTTTTATCGTCGGGGAGAGTGTACGGAGGCATATTATCCGCGTTGTATACGCTGCCCACGATGATGGGCTGATCGGGGTCGCCTTCCAGAAAATCCACAACCACTTCATGACCGACTCGCGGAATGGCTATAAAGCCCCAATTCTTCCCCGCCCAAGGCTGGGCGACGCGGATCCAGCAAGAACTGTTTTGGTCCTTCTTGCCCTGGCGATCCCAGAAGAATTGGACTTTCACGCGTCCGAATTTGTCCGGGAAGATTTCCTCGCCCGCGGCGCCCACTACCACTGCCGTATGGGGGCCCCTGACCACCGGCTTGGGCGTGACACGCTCCGGAAGGAATGGGATTTTATAGGGGATGCAAGTGAATCGATTGGAGTAAGCTTGCTCCACCACGTCCTCGCTCCGGTAACCAGGGCTCTGAACCGCCGAATGCTGCACAGATGTCAGAAGCCACTCGTCGTTCCAATCCGACCGGAAATGATCCGTGAGTGTGAACCGGTAGCCGCTGCAAAACACGCGAACGCCGGAAGTGCCGTTGGCCTCTTCGTACGCGGTCTCTTCCCGCTCCATGCGGAGCCGGGCAATTTTCTGCCCTTCCTCGTCCACCTTGTCCAGGCGTTTTTCGGGATCCTTGAACAGTTTCGCGTAGTCACCTGGATAGTCGTAGATCTCCAGATGGTTATTGCCGCCGCGCGGGATAGAAGTTGGGTCGCTTACCTCGAGCGTCTTATCCGGCAGCTGGAAATGATGATCGCGCAGGGTCACCAAGCCGGAACGAAGCTGTTCGGTAACAGTCCAATCGCCCGCCGTGTCCTCGCGATCTCCGTATCCGCCCCCTGCTTCGTAGCGGACCGAACTCTGCACCGGGCAGGACGGATTCGCGTCCGGCTTATCACCCAGGACCATCACATGTTTGCTCTCCTGATGGTCGAAAAAGTAGAAGATGCCCTCGTCCTCCATCAGACGCGAAATGAAACTCAGGTCCGTCTCGCGGTACTGCACGCAATAATCGCGCACGGTATAAGTTTTGGTCAGAGCGTCCTTGATGTCGACCTGGTATTGCTTCAGTACGTTCTTTATGATGTCCGCGGCCGATAGCGACTGAAAAATGCGGCAGCTGGTGCTTGCGCCGAGGCGCGCGAGGGTAGGCACCATTTCGAGCTGGAAACTTACGAAGCTGTCCTCCTTTCCTATTCCGCGCCCGCCCTGGACCAAGCGGCTGATCATTCCATGAAAGTAGCGTTTGCCTTCCTTCAACTGAACCGTGATGGTCGCATTCTTGCCGATCAACGCGTCGGCCGTCACCTGGCCCGCCTTGGTCAGTTCGGAAATCGCGTCGACCCGGATCGCGAACGGCTGGGAAATAGCCTCGCGGACTTCAAAACTCTCGATGAGAAGCACATCCGCGCCCAAGGGCGTGTCGATCCGAAGTAACCGGTTGTCTTGGGTTGTAGCCACTATGCTCCTCCCGCGCCGCCTTCCGCCCGTGCGGCCGCTTCCGTGGCCGAATAGACGAATGCTCCGTCCGGTCCTACTGCGACTCGTATCGAGTCGATTTTCCTGCCTTCCGCCATCGCGCCCAGCAGATGCCGCGCCATGTCGGGAAGCATCGTATTGGTGAGGATATTATCGACGTTTCGAGCGCCGCTTTCGACCTCCGTGCATCGCGCTGCAACGGCGTCGATCAGTTCCTGGGCGGTGTCCAATTCGAGCTTGTGGTTTTCCATCATGCGGCGGCGAATCTTCCCGAGCTTCAGGGACACGATCCGCTTCAGGGTTTCGTCCCGGACAGGATAGTAAGGGATGATCACCATGCGGCCCAGGAATGCCGGCTGGAACACCTTATTCAGCTCGGGCTTGATGGCGGCCACCAGCGCGGCCGGCTCGGGCATGGTCTCGGGATCCGCGCACAGCTTCGCCAGTTGATCGGTGCAAGCGTTGGTAGTCAGAAGGATAATGGTGTTCTTAAAGTTAATTTCCCGGCCTTCTCCGTCCTCCATGACGCCTTTGTCGAAGACCTGGTAGAACAGCTCAAGAACATCGGGATGCGCCTTCTCGACTTCGTCCAATAAAACCACGGAATAGGGCCGCCGGCGAACCGCCTCCGTCAGGACGCCGCCTTCTCCGTAGCCGACGTAGCCCGGGGGCGAGCCTTTTAGCGTGGACACCGTGTGGGCTTCCTGAAACTCCGACATGTTGATGGTGATCAGGTTGCCTTCTCCTCCATACAGCAGATCGGCGAGAGCCAGGGCGGTTTCAGTCTTGCCCACGCCGCTGGGCCCCACCAGCATGAACACGCCCACGGGCTTACTGGGATCATCGAGACTCGCTCGCGAAGTGGCGATCCGCTGGCCAATGTGTTTTAACGCATGATCCTGGCCGATCACTCGTTTGGATAAGTGCGACTCCAGGTCCAGCACCATGGCCAGCTCATCTTTCACCATTTTCCCGACTGGAATTCCGGTCCAGCCCGAAATCACCTCGCCCACGATCTGCTGGTCGACGCAAACCCGCATGATGGGGGTCTCGCCCTGCAACGTATCGAGTTCCCGAGTAAGTCCTTCCATCTCGGCGCGCAAGGGAGCCGCCCCAGGTTCCGGGGCTTTCTGTTCGAGCTGGGTACGAATGTCCCGGATCTTTTCGACTAAGCCGCGAGTCTTCTCCCATAATTCCTGGAGCGCGGCCAGCCTGGCTTCGGCCTCCGTTTTCTGCTGCGCGGTCTCGGCAAGAATCTGGCTGTGATCGGCCCCCGTAGCGGCCTCTCTCTCCAGTACGCGCCGCTGCACGGTCAAATGCTCGACGAGGCGCGTCATTTCTTCCAGCGCTGCCGGGGTCGCGCTCTGGCCCAGCGATAGCCGTGCACAGGCGGTATCCAGTACGCTAACCGCTTTATCGGGCAGCTGCCGACCGGTCAGATAGCGGTGGGACAGCTTGACCGCGGCGGACACGGCTTCGTCCAGGATTCGCACCTTGTGATGTTTCTCCAGATTCTCCACGATGCCCCGCAGCATCACCATGCACACGGCTTCGGCGGGCTCCTCAACTTTGACCACCTGGAAGCGGCGCGCCAGAGCGGCGTCCTTCTCGAAATACTTTTTGTATTCGGACCAGGTGGTGGCGGCGATGGTGCGCAACTCGCCGCGCGCCAACGCCGGCTTCAACAGATTTGCTGCGTCATTTTGACCGGCCTGTCCTCCCGCGCCGATCATGGTGTGGGCTTCGTCGATGAAAAGAATAATGGGCGACGGCGAGGACTTGACTTCTTCGATCAAACCCTTGAGCCGGTTTTCGAATTCGCCTTTGATGCCCGCCCCGGCCTGGAGCAGGGCCAGATCCAGGGAACGAATCGAGACACCTTTGAGTGGAGGCGGCACGTCCCCTTGCGCGATACGCAGCGCCAGACCTTCCACCACGGCAGTCTTTCCGACTCCCGCTTCGCCGGTCAGGATAGGATTGTTTTGCCTGCGCCTCAGAAGGATGTCGATCATCTGACGGATCTCAAAGTCGCGGCCCAGCACGGGATCAATCTTGCCGGCCCGCGCGTTAGCCGTGAGATCGACTGTAAACTGGTCGAGGTTCGCGGTTTTGCCGGTACCCTTCGCAGCGGCCCCGGGTCCCGCTCCCGTGGGCGCGGAAATGGTTTCGGCCTCTTCCTTCGATCCGGACACGATGGACGCAAATTCCTGGCGCAGCGTAGCGGCCTGGATCCGGCTGAATTCCTTGCTCGCATCGCCCACCAGCCGCGCCAGTTCGGCATTTTCAACCAGCGCCAGGATCGTGATGCCGGAGCGAATCTGGGAAATACCGAAGTCAATCGACGCCATGGTCCAGGCTTCGGTAAACATCTTGAGTAGCGATGGACTGAGAGCCGGGGTTCGCGCGTTTCCTGCTTTTAAGGAATCCAGGCTGCGCGTCAGATCCTTGGCCAGCCGGGACCGGTCGATCTCAAAATGCGAAATGATGCGCGCCAGGTCGCTGTCGTCCGACTCCAGCAGCTTCTGCAGATAGTGCTCAATCTCGACGTCATAGTGGGTACGTGCCAGACATAGGCCGGCCGCGCCCTCCAAGGCGCTCCTGGTCTGTGAGTTGAGCTTCCCGATGAGTGATTTAAGATTGACGGCCATGTTTCATTCTCCTTATGGTTACAGTGGAAGAATCGTCTCCGCGGGATCCCGCGACAGGGGACTGCACTTGGACCAACTAACCCAGCCCAGTAACGGGGCTTGATCGGGCTGCGCTCCGAGATCGCAGGAGGGCACTTCCTCGCGCTTCAAAATTAACTGCAGTTCGAAATCGAATTCGTCCCCGGCATAGAACCGGACGAGCGTGCGCAAGGGTTGATAGGCGCTGCCCACGGGGAGGAAGTCGCGGTATTGGGCGATCGTTAACGGTCCCAAAACTACGCGTAGGCCCGCCTGCGGATCCCATACCTCGTCGCCCACCACTGCGCCGCCGCCTAGCAGGTCCGAAATGGCCGTGTCATCGCGAAACGCAGTCTGAGCGTCAGTTTCCAGCCGATACCAGGCTCCCACAAACTGCTCGATTCGAACCGGAACTCCGAAGTAGTCTTCCAGAAAGCTCTCGCAGCCGGCCGCCGAGCGCGGCTGCTGGGTCAACAGACCTGCGTGGAACAGCAGAGCGTCATCCGGCACCACCTGTCTGTTCAATAGCTCGTCGTGGCCCAGACCTACCAGGTTTTGCAGGTAGAGCCGGAGCCGATCGTGATCGCCCCGCCCGTGCGTGGTCTGGAAATGATATTTCTGCCAGGCCCGGTAAAACAGCGAGATGATCCGATGATGGAACAGATCGAGAAAATCTCGCGCGCTGGTGTCGCCTTCCTGCTGGCGGCGCTGAATGAACTCGGTGTAGTGGATGGGCAGAACCCCGAGCGGCCCCGTGATCCCCATGAAATTCACGCTCATCAGCGGAGGCTGGTCCTCCCGGTAGGTTAAGGCCTGAATCTCACTCGCCGGGAACACCAGCGAGGGATGCACTGCAAAACGCACGGCCTCCGTGGGAGGTGGAACGAAATGGCCCACCGGCGCCGCATCCGGCGACAGGCGCTCCAAGAGCTGAACGGCCTGGAAGAACTCAAAGCAATAGGGCTCCCGGCGAAGATGGGCTTCCACCGGATCGGGCACTACAGCAGGATTCGGTGTCCGGCTCTCGGCGGCCATTCCTTCAAGACTCCTTTCCGCTGTTGGGTTCTCGCTTCCAACTGGCTGAAGCTGTTCATCGAGACGTAAAGGCCCAGGAACTGCTCGATCACCTGCGCGAACAGATACACGCCGCCGCCCACGAACTGATCCTCATCCAATTCCATTTCCACTCTGACTCCGCGAACAAAATGGATGCCGTGCTCGGAAATGACGCGGCCAAAATGCCGCCGGCTGGCCAGACTCTTGATGCCATCGATCTGACGGTCCACGTGGCTGGATCCGGCGAAGTTATATAACCGGAGAATCTCCTGCAAGGCCTCCTGCCCCTCTTCAACCAGCGATAAATAATTCAAGGACAGGTGCGAAAGCAGGCGCCACAGGAGTTCTCTTCCCGCCGGAAGCCGGTAGGAAGGCGTGAACTTATGCAGAGTGACCACGCGTTTGATGATGGAAGCGCCTTCCAGCTCGAAATCTCCCGACGCCTGGCCAAAGGGGAGCGTCGACGGCAGATCCCGATTCGTACAGGTACAGCGAACCGTGAGAGTGTCGACTTCCGGGCGCACCGCACGGCCCGAAAGATCCAAAAACGAAATGGCCAGATCGGAGCGATCCTCGAAGTCCAACTCCTGCCGTGTCGCCCGCCAAAAGGCCCGCTGAGGGTTTCCTGCGCTCGAATGGCGAAGGGAGTAAAACGGCTCGAAATACGTGATGTTCTCGGAGGTGGAGCTGGAACTGAGGACCTGATCGATCGAAAACACCTCCATGCCGCGGCGGCGGCGCGCGTCGGGAATCACGGGATAGTCCGTGCGGGTCTCATCCATGCGGATGGGCTCGGCAGTTTGCGTGAATAAATTCACAACCGGCGAGCAGTTCAATCGGAAGGTCTGTGCCGAGACGCCCATTTCAAGAATCTGGTGGCGATCGGACCGTTCGAAAGGCGAGATCAAGAAGATGATCTCGGCGGTCCGGCCGAATCCTGCCGCGGCCAGCTGCTCCAGTTGGCCTAGCTCGACGAAGAAAAACTTTTCCGGAAAGGCGAAGTATTCCTGCAGCAGGCGATATCCGACGAAGGAGCGCCGGGGGAACGGCAGCAATGCTTCGTCTTCGCGGAAGCCTACCGGCTGTAACGCGGAAGCCGGAAGCGGGATGAGCTGTCCGCGCGCGCCCTTGGCCGGATCGCGCACCAGAATTTGGAGCCGGCTGTTGAACAGGAGCTCGTAAAGCGTGGAAACCAGCGTCGGCTCGCCGCTAAGGTAGAACCGCAACGACTTCAAACCCAAAGCGTCGAAACGAACATCCGGAGAGCAGGTCAGCTCCACCTGACACGCGGCGACAGCCTGCGGAGCCTTAACCGGCGTAGGCAAGCGATCCGGAGAAGTCCAGCGCGCGGCCGAAACCTGCAAAGGCCAAAGTGTGGTTTCAAAGCCGGTTCGAAACTTGCAAGGAATTCCCTGGACCGGCCGGGAACTGAGCACCGCATCTTTGGCGATACGGAATCCCGTGGTCAGCTTGCCCTGCTCCGGATCCGCGTGAAACTCCACCACTGACATCGACGGAATGGGCCGCACGTAATGCGGGTACAGAATATTGAAGAGGGATTCGGTCAGCTCCGGCAGCTCATCGTCGAGCTTGCGGTGAATCCTGGCGGCCAGGAAGGCAAATCCCTCCAGCAGGCGTTCGACGTGGGGGTCTTCGCAGCGATCCGCCTCCAGCCCCAGACGCTGTGCGATCTTCCCGTGTTTCTTGGAAAACTCCGCGCCCATCTGCCGCAGAAAGCCCAATTCCCGCTCGTAATAGCCGACCAGCTCATCAGGCACCGGCGTCTCCCTTGACGTGATATTCGCCGTTGGTCAACTCAAGGGAGGTGTCGAAACTTACGTGTTCCGGACTCGGATCGATTCTCAGGAGACCTTCAATAATCAGATCCACCCGCCGGCTGGTTGTGTCCTGGTGGGGCGAGAGGGTGACTTTTACACCCGCCAGGCGTGGTTCAAAAATCGCGATGGCCGTTTCCATTCGCCGCGCCAGCTCCTGAAACACCTGGTCCCTGTTTTCCGATCCCGAAGCCTGCTCCGGCAGCCCGTAGCAAAATACGGAGCGCAGAACGTGGGGCGGCAACTCACGTTCCGCGCGGCGAGTATTGAGGAGCCATTCCAGGTCCCTGCGAACGGCCACTTTGAGCGCCGCCAGCGACTTGGACCGGGATAACGGAACTTCTTCTGAGCGCTTGGGATCCTCGTCGGTCAAGCGGTCGAGGAGCGGAAGTGTAATGCTGCCCGACGACCTATTCGCCACTGTTCTCTCCCCATGCAGCTGGCGTGAACAAATTCTCGCGGACCAGCCAGTCCATGGTCTCAGGGTTAGCCGTGCCGGTATCGTCTGCGAGCGTCATCATCGGCAGCTTCGGAAGATCCGCCAACAGCGCTTTAAGGCCCGAACGAAGGGTCAACGCGACGCCCGTGTACCCCAGCTCTTCGCAAGCTCGAATGGTGTAGCGATGCAGATCCAGCCATCCTCGTCCGCACCCTCCGGCTGCGGCTTTTTCGGCGATCTCCAGGACCCTGTTCCAGTCGCCCGCCAAGGCGGAACTCTTTAAGGTGACTCGGATATCCGCGGCCGGTGCTTCGAGCAGGGAACCGGCCAGGTCTCCGTTCGCGGCTCGCAGCTCGCCCCACCGCAAAGCTCGCACGATGAGATAGGGTACGGCATCGGATGGGTCGGAGCGGCGCAGGAACCGGGCGGCGGCGATCAGTAATCGCAGGGCGTCTTGACGCGTGCGCAACTCCAAATTTCCCGAAATGCCATCGGCCAGATCGAGGCCGTCTCCCGACGACTCGCCTGACAGTGCTTCGGCGCCCTCGACGCTCTCGCCCGAAGTCTCGGAAGGGGAGACCGGATCCGGATCGATCTTCAGCTTCTCCTGCAAAAGGATTCGAGCCGAAGTCGAAACGTCCTCCAGGGATCTTCGAAGCTCCCGGAAGCCGGGTGCGACATCGCCGAATTTTTCAGCACAAAGGCTGTCCAGCTTCTCGATGTTTTCGGCGGCAGTTTTAAAATCGGATTCCAGCTGCCGATAAAACGGTTTGGGCGTATCGCGGAAAGCGACGTCGAAATCCTCGGGCGAAAGCTTCCCCTCGGCGATAGCTGTCCTGCGCGCTTCCGCCTTGGTCTCACTTCCCTGGGCTTCCCCGTCGGAGGGAACCGATCTTGACGCCTTATATTGAAACCAGTCCAGCCCCGAGCGGGTAATCGGGATCCTGCGGACGGCAAATGCCGGCGATGAGCCCTTGCTCGGATCGAAATAGTTGCCGAACCACTCCAGAGGAGTGGCGCGAAACTCGGCGTCTCCGTCTTCTAATTCCGGATACAGCGAATCCCAAAAAGACTCCGTCAAGTCCCGCAGCAGCGTAAGACCGGCATTCAAGCCGGGCATGTGTTCCTGGTAAATCAGCGCCTCGGCCAGCCATACCGCCAATTGCAGGTCCTTCGATTTAGTAGCGATGGTATCTTGCGTTAACTGGATGACGGCCTTGTAATCCGAGTTCTTAATCTCATGTTCCCAGTCGCCTTGAGGACCCCCGACTTCTTGCCGGCGGGCCTCTTTTATCTGGTCGTAAATCGGGGCATGCCGCAGGCTCGCGCCGCTCGGATTGTCTCCGGGAATTGGGGTGAGAATATCTTCCCGCAGCGGCATCTCTTAGTCGGCGGGAGACGCCGCCTCGATTTCCAGCCGGCGAACCTCCAGCAACGGGAACTCCTGGCCGTCGACGAGCAGCATCTTCGCTCCGTAGGGGGCTTCCAGACCCTTCTCGTCGGCGCACCATTCCGAGGTACGGCCGAGGCGCACGGTGTCTTCGGGATGCTGGCAGCTGAGTGCCGCGAGGCTGGGCAAAAGCACTTCGCCCAAGTCGCGATCACGGAAGGAGGGTCCCGTCTTGAGGCGCGCGGGGGTCCACAACAAGTCGCGCAACCGCTTGGGGGGATCGATTTCCAGGAGAGCGATGTCCGCGAAAGAAATCCACATATAATCGCCGGCGGCGAAGACCTCCAGCCGCGGGCCCAGCCTGGGATCGGAGTCTTCGATCCTGGAGAAAGGTTTGCCGTTCAGTGTTCCCCGAACCGGAGCCGGCGATGTGGAACTGAGCGGGAAACGCTCCTGTTCAAACATTCCGGCGCGGGTCTTTTCGGCGTTGATCGCGCCGCGGTACAAAAGACCGGCCAGCCCGGCTTCCTTGGTCTGGTCAGCCAGCAGCGCGAGTTGTTTTTCAGCGCGGTCGTAATCTCCGCTGAAGCACAGAAGCTCAAAGAGGAACGTACGCCGGCGCACGTCAGTGGGATTACTCTTCATCTCCGCGCTGACGGCGGCGATCGTTTCCTCGAGCCGGCCGGCTTGAAACAAGTCCGTTGTAGTCATAAGCGGTCAGCACGGATCCGGCTGTTACGTTCACGCCGGATCCGCGCCAGTGAACTGACAATTCTGTTCAGTTAGAGCTTCTTGTTCGCCGACAGATCATAGCCGGTTACGACCGGTGAACCTACGGAGCCTTTTTCAGTCTGCTGCTTATAGGTGACCTCAGTTTTGGCGAAGTTGAGCGAGAACTGGTCTACCGGCACGATGTCGCCGTGTCCCGAACCGCCCTCTTGATATGAGGAGACCAAAATGCCGGTCAATTTGATCTTGAGATAATCCTCCTGCTGGCCGCCGGCTTTCCTGACCGATAGCGTGGCTTCTGCAAGGTGCTGACCGGTAGCGCATGCGAGCATCAACTTCGGACTGGCCTTGTTCACCTTGGCGGTGAAGTGTATGTCCTGGAAGCTGGCCTTTCCTGCTCCCTGTCCGGTGCCTGTCCTTCCTGCCGTGCCACTTTGAGTGACACCCCAGGAAAAAGAGTCTATCTCAATCTCATTCTTATGCTTGTCGTCCAAGCTTTCGCCATCAATGCCGTCCGAGATCTTCAAAAAAACATCCGCTATTGCCATGACTCCGATTTCTCCTTTTCGATCAACCTGCTAACCACCCAAACTGCCGAACGCAAGGCGAAAAACTGCCTTACATTATCCTCTGGTGGACTGCGGCAACTCCGCCACCAGCCGTAGGGAAACAGCGATCTCATCCAACTGGAAGTGCGGCCGCAGAAAAGCCACTGCCCGGTATGCGCCCGGCTTGCCGGCTACCTCCGTCACTTCCACCCGCGCTTCTTTCAAAGGGCGGCGAGCTTTGAGGACTGGACCCGCGGTGTCATCCGAGATCACGTAGTTGTTGATCCACTCGTTCAGAAAGCGTTCGCACTCGGCGCGCGACATGAAGCTGCCGATTTTGTCCCGCATCATCGCTTTCAGATAATGCGCGAAGCGGGACACCGCCAGGATATACGGCAATTGCGAGGATAAGCGCGCGTTGGCGTTGGCCGCTTCTTTGTCGTACAATTTCGGCTTCTGCGCGGATTGCACGCTGAAGAAAGCCGCGTAATCCGTATTCTTGCAGTGCACCAGCGGAACAAATCCCAGATCCGCCAGTTCTTTCTCGCGGCGGTCGGTAATCGCGATCTCGGTGGGACACTTCAGGGCGATATCGCCCTCGTCGGTGCGGAAATTGTGGGCCGGAAGCCCTTCCACCAGTCCGCCGCCTTCCACCCCGCGAATCGCCGCGCACCAGCCGTACATCGAGAAGGCTGAAGTAAGCCGGGCGCCCAGGGCGTAGGCCGCATTCCCCCACAAGTACTTGGAATGATCGGTGCCGTCCACGCCTTCTTCGTAGTTGAATCCGTCCACCGGCTTCGTGTCTTTCCCATAAGGCAGCCGCATCAGAATATGCGGCACACACAGACCGACGTAGCGGGAATCTTCGCTCTGCCGGAAGCTCTTCCATTTGGCGAATTCGGTGCTGTCGTAAATCTTCGCCAAATCGCGCGGCTGTCCAAGGTTGGTGAAGCTGTCGAGGTTCATCAGGCTGGCTTCGGCGGCCGTTAGGAACGGTGCGTGCGCCGCGGCGGCCACGTTCGAGACCTTTTCCAGCAACTCGATATCTTCAGGGTGTTTGCCGAACTCGTAGTCTCCGATGAGAGCGCCGAAGGGCTCGCCGCCGAAGATTCCGTATTCGTCTTCGTAGACCTTCTTAAACATGGCGCTCTGGTCGAACTCGGGCGCCTTTTGCAGATCGCGAAGCAGGTCTTTCTTGGAGGCGTTGAGTACCCGGATTTTCAGCATGGTACCCGTCTCGGAGTTATCCATCAGATACCTCAGGCCGCGCCAGCTGGCTTCCAGCTTCTGGAATTCAGGCGCATGCATGACCTGGTTCAGCTGGAGCGACACGAGGTGATCAATCTGCGCGATACGCGCGTTGATCATCGCTTCGGTATCTTTCGAGACCGCCAATTCGCCGCTGGAAACCTGTGAGATGAATTCCTTGATCAGGTCCTTGCCACGTTCCCGTGCAGTCGTCTCTTTTCCAAACCGGCCCTCTTGAACGATCTGGTCCAACAGGCTGGTTTCCGTCGTCTGCTCAACCGCTGCCGCAGGAGAAGTGGATTTCTTGGTTTCCGCCATACCTTACTCCTTCTCGCCGCCTTCCAGACCGAGTTCCTTCTGTAACTTCTGAAGCTTCTCGGTGTTGGAAACAGCGTCCAGCAGCAGTTCATCGAGCTTATCGTTGGTCTGCAGGGTGCCCCGCAGGTCGGAAAGCTTGGTGCGCAGCTCCAGAAGCTCGCGCAACGGCTTCACTTGCTTGGCAACCTGTTCCGGCTCAAAGTCTTCCAGTTTGTGAAAACTGAGGTCTACCTTGAGCTGCCCGGCATTCGGATCGTCGGAAAGCTTGTTCTCAACCGAGTATGCCAAGTGCGGTTTCATGCTTTCGATCACGCTGTCGAAGTTGTCGGGCGTAATTTCGACAAAGCGGCGGTCCTTCAGCCTGGGAAGAGGCTCGGTGGGGTTCCCGGTAAAATCCCCCAGGATGCCCATAACGAAAGGAAGTTCCTTCAGCTCAATGGCATCGCCGATCTCGACGCTGTAACTGACCTGCACGCGGGGCGGGCGCACCCGCTCCAGTTTCTTCTGTATACTTTCGCGGGCCATCGTCGCCTCCTTGAACTCTTGCTTTTGGCTCGGCAGCTGGACGAAACCGAGCGGTGACAAGTAAGTCTATCAGAAAACTGGAAATCCTGACAGAGACCTTTTCGCCTTAGTTTTCATCAGTCTTCATTGCAATACGCGCGAACCGTTGGCAACCGGGCTCACTGCTCGTCAGCTGCCCGCGCAAGGGCTGACGAAACGCACAAAATCGTTCCCGGTAAGGATATTCTAGGTTGATGCTGAAAACCCTGGGGGCCGCGCAGGCGGGCCGCCTGAAGGAATACCTGCAGGAGGTGGCTTTTACGCCCGATGGGGTGCGCCGGCGTATTCAAACCGACGTCCTGGCGGGCCGCCATAAGGAGAATCTTTCGCTACTGCTCTACCGCACTCGCGAATTAGACGCCCTGAATATTCTCATTCGCTGGTTCATCGTAGACGAGCCGGTTGCGCGGGCCGACGCACAGCGACAAGTCGCGCCGGACATCTTACAGGCATTGCTGGACTGCGGCTTGCTCGCGTTGACGGGCGACGCCTTGGCCAGTCCAGTGATGTTCGCCCCCTTCGATCAATTCTGGATCGCTACGGACACCTATGCCCACCTGACCACAGGTTCTGGAGAAGATGACGTGCTGATGATCAACAGCACCACCTTGTTCCTCCTGAATTTGGCGATGCGGACGCCCTGCCGGACGCTCCTGGACCTAGGCACGGGCTGCGGAGCAGTCGCCATCCTCGCTGCATCCCAATTCGCCGATAATGTGACGGCCACCGATCTTTCCCATCGCGCGGCCTCGTTCGCCCAATTTAATGCCTGGCTCAATGACCGTCCGAACATCGAGATCCTTACCGGTGATTTGTTCCAGCCTGTCGCGGGCCGGCGATTCGAACGCATCCTAAGTAACCCGCCGTTTTACATCACCCCCTCTTCGAATCGGATGTTCGCGGAAAATCCGATGGGATTAGACGGATTTTGCCGGAATCTCATCAAGCAGGCTCCCGCTCATTTGGAAGAAGGCGGTTTTTTGCAAATGCTGTGCGAGTGGCCGGAGATTGAAGGCCAGCCTTGGGAAGAGCGCCTTTCCGAGTGGTTCGATGGTACTGGCTGCGACGCAGTTGTTTTCGCGGGTGGGAGCTACGATCCGATTCGGTATGCGCAAACCCGGCTGCCGGTAGTGCACGCTCCAGCCGGCAAGGATGCCGACTACAGGACTTTTGAGGAGTGGGTCAACTACTACAAGGCCGAAAGAATTAAGGCTATCCATGCGGGTTTTCTGACGATGCGGCGCCGGTCCGGCCACAACTGGGTGCATTTCGAGCGGGTCTCTACCGAGCCTAGCCTGCTGTTGGGAGAGGCGATTCTGCACCGCTTCATGATGCGCGACCAGCCTGCTCCTTCCGATGAACAGCTCCTGGAAGCCAGGATAGAGGTCGCCCAGCGCGTTCAGCTGATGCAGCTGTTGGAGTTTTCCGACCAGGACTGGCGGCGGCCGCAGAAAATTCGGATGATGCAGACTTTCGGGTTGCAACTGGTACACGAGCTCACGGCCGAGGTCGCTGAATTTGTCACCAAACTGAACGGAAGCTCGCCCCTCGGCGAACTGGTGGACAGCTTGGCCCGGGAGGCTCCCGTTCCGCGCGAAAAAGTCGAGGCCGAGTGCCTTTCGATGGTCAGAAAGTGGCTGGACCTGGGCTTCGTGCGCCAGCTTCCTTAGACCGGCCTTTTCCCCGGCCTGGGCGGGAAGCAGCAGCCCACCGTGGCCGTTCTTAAGTCCTGTATGATTTATAGACTGATGTTATGAAGGCCGCCGGTCGCTATGAGATCCGCGACATCCTCGGTGAAGGGGGGATGGGGATTGTATATCGAGCCCTGGACTCGGTGATGAACCGGGAGGTCACGATCAAGACCATTCGCGATCCCCAGGACAAGGTAGTACTGGAACTCTTTAAGCGGGAGTGCGCTGTGCTGGCCAGCATGAGCCATCCCAATATCGTCGAGATTTTCGATGTGGGGGAGATGGAAGAAGGCGGCGCCAGACGCCCTTACTTCGTGATGCCGCTCCTGCCGGGAGTCACCCTACAGGAACTGATCAAGACTTCCAGTCCCCGGCTTACCGTGGAACGTTCCATTCAGATGCTGGCCCAGGCCTGCCGGGGCCTTCAGGCGGCGCATGAGCATAACCTGGTTCATCGCGACCTGAAACCCAGCAATCTTTTCATTTTGGAGGATGATTCGGTAAAAATCATCGATTTCGGCGTTGCTCATCTTACCGATCACCGCTCTGCCACCGGTCTGAAAGGCACCTTGCTGTACATGGCGCCGGAACAGATTCAACGCAAGCAGCCAACGCCGCTGGCCGATCAGTTCTCCCTGGCGGTGGTAGCTTACGAGATGCTTGCCAGGCGCCACCCCTTCGGTGTTGCCGGCGAACAGGACCTGGCCCAGGCCATTCTGAAGTACACACCCCCGCCCGTCTCGGACTTTAATCCGGCCGTAAACCCTGCCATCAGCCAGGTCATCCACAAGGCCCTGGCCAAGGAGCCTTTCTACCGGTTCTCTGGCGCCAGGGAATTCTCCGAATGCCTGCAGAAAGCGCTGCGCGGGGAAACCATCGACATCTTCGACGCGTCGCGAATTACCCCGCGCCTGCAACGGGCGCGAAAAGCGTTCGATACCGGAGACATCGACGACGCCTCCGAAATTCTGACGGAGCTCGAGGCCGAAAGCTATTTGACTCCCGGGATCGGGAACCTGCGCAAGGACATCGAAGAAGCCCAGCGCGTCAAGACCGTCAGGCAGTTGCTCGAAACCGCCAAGAAGCGTTTCGACGAAGAAGAGTATGTTCGTGCTCTTCAAAAGGTCCAGGAGGTGCTGGAGCTCGACTCGGCCAACACAGAAGCGTTTACGTTGAAGGGCGCCATTGAAGGCAAACGCAGAGGCACTCAGATTGAAGAATGGTTCCGCCTGGCGCATCAGCACATGGAGAACCATGCGTACGGACACGCCCGCCAAGCGCTGCAAAAAGTCCTCGACATTCGCCCCAAGGAGGCCCGGGCGAACGCTCTCCTGACGGAAGTAGGGAAGCTGGAGCAGGAATACCTCCGGCTGCGCAACGAAAAACAGCAGGCATATCAGTCGGCTGTCGAAGCGTACCGCCGCGGGGATATCGATTCGGCGGTCAATAAAATGTCGCGCGTACTCGAATTGGACCACCGCGCGGCGTACAGCACCTCGCCGGAACAAGGAGAGGAATACCAGCGCTTCTATGGAGAGATTTCCTCCAAGCGCGATCATTTGTCTTCCCAGGAATCCGAAGCTCGCCGTCATCTGGCTGAAGGCAACTTCACGGCGGCAGCCGCTATCTGCGACACGGTCCTGGGGACCTATCCCAACAATGTTGTGTTCAGCGTGCTTCGGGACGATATCGAACAGATCAAGCGGCAGGAAGTATCGGCCTATGTGGCCAGGATCGACAAGGAGGTGGTCGCGGAGCCGGACCTGGACCGCAAAGTATCGATCCTGGAAGAGGCAGAGCAAAAGTACCCTTCCGAGAAACGTTTCGAGCAATCCTTGCAGCAGGTGCGTGCACGCCGGGATAAAGTGAACGCTGTCGCGGGCCGCGCCCGCATGCTGGAGGAGAGCAGGCAGTTCTTCGACGCGCTCGGCCAATGGGAGATTCTGCGCAATATCTATCCGCAATATCCGGGGTTGGAGATTGAGATTGACCGTCTCAAAAAGAGGCGCGAGCAGCAGGCCCGGACGGACTCCAGAAATCATTGGGTGACGCAAATCGAACAGTCGCTGGCGGTTCATCAGTACCACAAGGCCAACACGCTGGTCGAAGAGGCTCTGGCGGAATTTCCAAACGATGCGGAGTTGTCGGCGGTCGCGAAGCAGGTCCAGCAACACCAGCAGCAAACCGCGCAGGCCGTGGAGCAGGCGGTTCGTGGGAAAGAAATCTACGAGTCCGGCGCCACCGCCGAAGGCCTTCAACTTCTGCGGGACGCCGTCCAGCTTAACCAACACAACTCCTCGATACGCAATGGACTGATGGACGTCCTGCTGAAAGAAGCCCGTACACATCTGGATGGAGATTGGCGTTCCGCCGAAGCCTTTGTCCAGGAGGCGCTGGAGCTCGATCCGGGCCATCCCCTGGCCAAGAGCTTAAGCACCCTGATCCGCGACAAAAACCAGGACGAGGACGTTTCCAATGCGCTGTCCAAGGCTCGCGAGTTTCAGGCGCGGGGCAATCCAGCGGAAGCCATCAACGAGCTGGACCAGGTGTTGGCCCTCTATCCCCTTGAACCTCGCCTGATCAAGCTGCGCGCCTCTCTGAATCAGCTTTTGACGGCCCAGGATCGCGACAATCTCCGCACGCGCGATTTGACCGCGCTGCCGCAGCTGGCCCCCGAGCCGCAAGAGCAGCCGCGGAAGGACCAGAACGATCCGGCGGTTCAGGAGAAGCTCTCAGCGATCGCGGATCGGCATCGCCAGGAGCAGGATGCCGAAACAGTTGCAATCGAGGCGCCGGCCCTCGCGGAGCCCTCTTCACAACCGGCGACCATGCAACCGGCGACCATGCAATCGGCCACAAAATCGCCGCCGCCGTCTCCGGTGAAAGCAAAAAGCACTGCGACAAACGCAAAAGTGGTTTGGGGAGTTGCCGCTTTCGCCGTGATTGCAGTCCTGATTTGGGGTGTCCGGAGCTACTCGAATTCCCGGATCGCAGCCGGGACCGCGAAGGTGGAGGCGAAGAAGGTTCCCGTGCACGTGAACCTCGAGGCTCCCGATACAGTCAAGGTTGTCGATGCCCAGGGATCCGTCGTTACGGACGCTCTGGAATCAGGTCTTAGCGAGGGGGATTACAAGCTAACGGCATCCCGCGCGGGGTTTGCGCCGCTCACGACCAACTTCAGTATTCAGCCTGCAGCCGAGTCCCAGAAGACGCTCGACCTGCACTGGCTGGCTCTTCCCGCTCAGTTGCGAGTCATTTTGGCTGGCTCATCAGGGACTTTAACGGTCGACAATGCCATCCAAGCCACGGACGGATCCGAATTCAAGGCCGATCTGTCGGACGGACCCCATTCGATTCAGTGGGCCAGTTCAAAAAAGGATCACCTGGACATCCAATTTGAGGTCAATCAAGCGTCCGTAACACTCGCGAAACCGACCTTTCAGGGTTCTCCCGGCGTGTCGGGAGTAGCGACTGCCCTCAGCCTCAAAACCGTGTCCTACTACGCCATTAACCTCAATGGAGGAATCACGGAAACGATCGATGGTCAGTCGCGGGTGCTGGGTTCGGATGGTTCCTTCGACGTCTCGCGCGGTCAGAAGATCGCCCTTTCCGCGACACGTTACGGCGATCGCACCTTAGGAGAGATGTACGCCGAGCCCGACGGCCAACCGGTGGTCTACGTCTATCTGATTCCGCCCTCAGGCGGGCGCACCAGCAGCGGCAAGCGAAGTCCGGCCAGTGAACCGGATCAGGGGAAAGTCCAGGACGCGAAAGCGTCTTCCCTCCCGCCGTCGCAGCCGGTACTTTCGGACAGCGAGCTCAAAGCAAAGCAAGAAGCCGAGCGCCGGGAGCAACTGCGCAAGAAGCTCGGTATCGATAAAAAGTAATGAGAAGCCATGAGAAAGCAATGAGAAGGCAATGACGGCCGTCAGACTCCTGTTGCTTGCGATGCTTTCTTACGGACTGATCACAGGCCAAACTCCGGGCGCGGATCAGCGCATTGTCCTGGACGATTTGCTCACCGCGCTCTCCGACCCGGGAATCGCGGAGGTGGCGGAGTTGAGAGGAGCCATTCAACGCAATGGCATCCGGTTCGATGTTTCGAACGACGTCTTAGGACGGATCCTGAGCGCCGGGAACCAGGGTAAGCGCGACCCCAAGGAAATGGCTGCCTTGATCACGGCGTGTCTAAGCGCCTGTCAGGACTGCCGCGCGCGTTTTTTGACGCCCTTGAGCGTGGAGGAATTACAGACCCTGTTGAAGCGCTTCACACCCGAAGCGGTTTTCCGGGAGGTCCGGGCTCGGGGCGTGAGCGGCCTCGAAATGAGCGACGCCACGGTAAATTTCTTACGCGCCTCAGGCGCCCGGGAAGACCTGATTGCTTTCCTGGTGCCCGATGACAAAATCCCGACCATTCCCCTGGTGGCCCCGTACCAAACCGTTGTGCTGAAGCGCGCTCACGAATACGATCCAGAGGCTCAGGAAGGCTGGCTGAAAATCGACATGGAACTCCCGCCTGGAAGCCAGAGCCAATTCATCTTCAAACACACGGCCCTTTTCATCCAGACCATCGAGGGCGCCGGGCCCAAGGATATCCAAGCCTATTTCAGCAAGCCCGCTCCGCGGAATAAGACCGCCGAATTCATCGACATTGAATGCGGCCTCGACTCTCCAGAGCTGGTTTGCGGGCAGGAAGTTCTGGACCCCAAACGCGGCACTTGGGTGCGGAGCGTCCAGCCCAGGAAAAGCAAGAGTAAAACGCCCTTGGCCGAATACACCTATGTCCCTCCCGACGGCGACGGGCGGGCCGGGTTCCAGATTGCCGTCAGCAATCCCGAGAAGACCCCCCAGAAATATTCCGTGAATCTAACTTGGCGGGTGCTCGATGCGCCCAAACCCCCGCCTTCCTTGGAGGGCAAGGGGGACGGCAAGGGCGGCAAACGCTAAGCGCGGATCATTGGGCGCCGGCTTAGACCTGTTCGCCGTGCGAACGTGCAAGCTCCACCAGGGAATCCTTCATGGGATCCCGCAGCGTGGCCAGGCCTTCGAGATCGATCACTTCCTCGAATGCGTCCGAGCCCGTCAGCTCGGTGGTTTCGATGATCACCTCATCCGGCGGCCGCACGGTGAAAATAGGCGCCGACACACACGTTAACGGCAATTCTCCAAACTCCGGTTGCGTGGTGACGCTCACCTTATATCGCAGCGCCTTGAAGACATTCGTGAGCGGGGATTGGCGGGCCACCTGGCACCTCATGGTGACGTAATGCAACACAAACGCATGCAGCTGGTCGTTGGATGGGCTCACGGCCGCCAGCAGCGCTTTCAGCTCCGGCAAAGAGTGCCCGGTATAGCTCACCACCCATCGAAACGGCGACGTCACGGTGACGCGCTTACTGAGCCCTTTGACGGCCGCGGTGTGGCTGTATTCCAGCGGATTGACGTCGACGGATGCGCCGCTAAAATCGAGAGGCGGCGTCAGCTCCCGGCGCAACCCGAAAGGCTTGCCGGCTCCCACCTGGTTGTACATGGCCTCGATTTCCTTGAACAAGGCGTCGGCGCCGCGGACCGGCTCTTTGACGCCGCGCACGTAGTCGCCTAGTGCGACCTTGGGCTGCAATAAGGGTCCCACCGCGGACAGAATGTCCTTGAGCTGATTGCGCATCTGTTCGGCGGCAGCACGCGTGAGCTTCCGCAGCGACAGCATTCGTTGGGTCGTGTATGGTTCGGGCATTCCTATCCTTGAGAACTCTTCGTCACATTCTACCGGACGGCCGCGCCGGGACACGCCGACGCCGACCAGAAGCCGGGCTGAAAAACGGCCGGGCCGCCGCCAAGGTCGAGCGTAAATCTCACTGTGGCGGGCTTGCCCCCGATGATCATGGGGCCAGTGGTCGAACGCGCCGTCCATTCCATCGCGTGCTGGCCGCCCGAGGCCTGCCAGCGTTCCGCATCCAAAAAGAAGCGGAAGACAGCCCACGGCTCGGAGTACGTAATCATGTCGAACTCGGATCCGCCCGCGAAGCGCACCTTCAGTTTCACTTCCTGCGCGCCCGAGCCGGGCCATGAGAACTGCTGCGCGTCGCCCCGCCCGTTCTTAAACGTGGCGGTCTTTCCGTTGATGGTCAGAGTGATTTCCTGCACCACTGCCTCGGATGGTATGGGCCTAAGACTGAAATTGAGATTGGCCGTCTGGCCCCCGCCCCTGTAGAACGCGTCACTCACCGCGGCGGCACGATTGAAAAAGCCGAGGAACTGGGGAGTCACAGTCATTCCGCCGCCCGGATTCACAACGTATTCAGTGCCTTGCTTGGTCAGGAACCGATTCAGCGTGGACATGTACAGTTTCCAAAGCGCGCCGTCACCGGGTTTGAAGATGGCATCGAATTCTCCCTGTGTGGCCCGGGCGCTGGCCTTCGGTTCAAAAGGATATTTCGAAATCAGCGCGCGGTACTGGCTGCAGAAGCCTTGAACCGCCGAGTTAACGCCTTCGCGCGGAACTCCCGCAATCCATGCTTGGGCGAATTTGATGGGATCTTCGAGCAGGCTTTGGGTTTTGGCGCTTACTCCGCCCTCGCGGTCGACCGGAAACTGGCTCGCCATCTGGCGGACCGTTACCAGCGCCGCGTTCGCCGCGGAGGTCGCTTGAGCCTGGGCCGCCGTATCGTTTCGATTCTGGGCCAACTGCTGCAGATCGGCCTGAAGCTGGATCAAGCCCGAGACATAGGCCGCGTTCCCGGGAGCTGCCAGCCGATCGCTGCAAGCGGCGGGTTCCACCTGCTGTGTGGCCTGGAAATCCTTTACGATTTCAGGATCGTCGACCGACGTGTTGCGGGAGACCGCGCATAACGCCGCGAGCAGCGGCGATTGATTGCTCGATAGCTTGGTCAGCTTGCCGGCCGCATCCGAGACGCTGCCGAATCGCACCACGCTGGTACGCTGCAAAAACTCACGCCAGTAGCGCAGGAAATCGGCGCGGTACTTGTCATGCAGATCGCGCTGGAGCTGCGCGCGGTCCAGGCTGCCGATGGTCTGCGGTCCCAGGACCCAGGCTTCTCCCTGGAAATAATCGTCGGGCCGCTGGATGGCATTTTGCATGAAGCTCCATCCGTCCCGCGTGAAGGCCCCCGGCACAACATAGGTATTGGCGACGACATCGGCTGAACCGGGATAGGCCTTATTGAAATCGAACGCAGGCTTGGAAGCTCCGGCCGCGGACACCATCGCCGAATACAGCGCTTCGGTCGCGGCGAAACGGGCCAGGTAGGCGCGCGCCGAACCGACCGCGGCCTGGTCGGGATTGGATCCTGGAAATGGATTTTGAAACGGCAATTCGGACGCATAAAACGAGAATTGCCGCCGGACCAGCGTCTGGCGATCTTCGTCACCTTGGTTACGATCAGTCTGGTTACGGCTTTGCCAGTGCTCCATCAGCACCGGAACCAGAAAATCCTGCGTGCTCTTATCCGGATTGGAGGTGGTGATCAGATAGGCCTTGAGAGCATCGTAGACTGGACGGTAACCCTGCGGTTCGGCCGAGGCAGGGCGCGCCATGAACCGCGTCAAGGTGTCCTGCGTGGGGCGCAACAGCATTCGCCGGAACGTTTCGAAATAGGCTCGATACGCGCCTGGATAGAGATTGTGGCCTTCATACAGCCCCCACCGCATACTCATCGGGGCGCCGTTCCGCTCCCATCCAGTCAGCTTTTGCAGAACCTGTCGCTGCCGATCCAACTTCTCCAGATCCTGCAGAGACGCCGTGAGGTTCTGTCCCGGATCCACCACCGGAAGAGCTCGCGCCGTGTCCACGTTTTCCAGCACCACAGAGCGATTGTTCAGCCAGGATGAAGTCCATCCCACGGCGAACACCAGGGCCACCACGGTTGCTGCCGCCAGCAGAACCCGACGGCCGGTGCTCACCGTCAGGCTGGTCGAGCTGGAACGTTGCGCGGCCTGGTCCTTCAGAATCACATCCGAAAAAAGGTGGTTCAGGAAAACCCACTGCGGAACGCGGCGGCTTTGCGCCGGTTCTTGCGAAACCGACATCGAGGAAGGATTCAGGCTGCCGGGCACGAAAACCCGGGTAGCGCCCAGATCCACGCCTCGCGCCTGGGTTGGAGCTTGCGGCTCGACGGCGACGTCCGCCACCACCACCGGCCGGACACCGGTGAAGTAGAACCCCCGCAGCAGCGGGCCGGCTCGCAGATGACTCGGGCGGCAAACGTCGACCAGGAATTCGACCACCAGGGACCTCAGTTTGCGGAATTCCCGGGGAAACTCATACACCGACGGCAATCTTGCCGGGTTGTGTTCGCGGGCCAGATAGTCGGTGCGCCGGTCGCCCAGGGACTGATAGAGCAAGTCGAATTCCTGCGACAGACGAGCAGTCTCCGACTCCCTGTAAATCCCCGTTTCGGTGACGCTTCGCATCGGCAGCGTCGCACCCAATACCTGCGCGGCTTCTTCCGCGGTCAAGCTGCCGACGTATTCCTGAAAGTGCGGGATGCGGTCCATCTTCGTGAACAGCACGTACACCGGCAGCCGGGCGCCCAGGCGATGCGACAAGTCCGTCAACCAGGCGTTGAACTGCCGGGAAGCGACGGCACTCGCCTCCGCGCCACCGGATTTCAAAAGGCTTTCGCAATCCACGCACAGCAGCACCGCCCGCGGGGCTTGCGCACTGCGCCCGAACATCGAGCCGAAGCGTGCCGGGATTAGCCGCCGGATCAGGCGTCCACGATTTACTTCGTCGGACAGGAGCGGCCCTCCGGCCTCCACCAGAACGCTCTTTCGCGCATACCAGATGTTTACGCCGCGGGTAGCGATAATATCTCGATCGCGAAATACCTGGCCAGCAACCAATTCGGGTTCCAGGCCGGAATGCACGGCGATACTGGTTTTCGCCGAGCGTTCTTCCCCGACGATCAGGAGACAGGAGAGATGCGACACCTTCGCCTCGGCATGCAGAGCCGGGGATTGCAAACGGGTATCTGCTTCGCGGAACGCTCCATCCACTTCGCCGGAACCGGAGCCTGAAGCGGTCGCGCCGCCTTGCTCTGCGCGACGCAGCCACAGGAATCCCACCGCGCCCACGATGCCGATCAGAATCAACCCACCGCGAAGCAGCCACAGGTCCATGCCTGTGAGCTTCAACCAGGTCCCTATCATCCAGGCGAGCACAATCCACACCAGGAGCGCCAAAACCGTGAATAGGTGGACTTTTGTGATCCTCATCTCAGCTCACAATTTCATTCACAAGCGGTGCTGGGTCAGAATCGCCTGCAGATCCGATTCCCCCGAGCCCAACCAAAGTTTATAGCCGACAAACAGCACAATGGCGACCGCCACACTTGCAGCAGCGGTCCAGATCAGCCACGTGATCCAGGGATCGCCGGCCACCGGACCCGTCTCGGCACCGGGAGCCCAGTGCGGCGAAATCGCAGGATCCACCCTGCGAACCCGACGCCGTTTTTCCGCGATGGCCGCCGCGATGGAGCGAATCTGAGCCCCACTGTCAGATGTATAGCGTCCACGGAAACCCAGCAGCAGGCAGATTTCGTATACCTCCAGGAGCTCCTCGGTTTGGGCGGAATCCGACCGCGCCAACAGCCGGTCGACGTTGCGGAAAAAAATCTCGCCCGCGATGTGGACGCCGAATAGCTCCTCCTGCAGCGGCTTTCGATGCCAGTCTGCAAACAGCGCCATGCCGGAGTTCAAGATCGATTCATCCAGAAACGCCACCACCGCGAAGGTCGCCACGCGGACATCCTCTCCGCTGTAGCCGCGCCGTACGGCTTGTTGCTCGGCAGCCGCCAGACCCGAGCGAATTCCCTGCCGAAAGGACTCGGCGTCCTGAACGCCTTGGCGGTTAGACCTCAGGCGCACGATCACCGTCAGGGTTTCCTGAAAGATGGTCGCCAGATTGTCCGCCACTGTATTCGTCGGGTTCATTCGTAAAGGTCCCGTTGATTTAAGACTCTAGAAGCGCGAAGAGTTCTACTTCCGGATCGGGCAGATCGCCCGGCACATACACTCCAACCCTCTTGATCTTTGAGATGTCGTCCCAGCACGGCCCTTCACGATTGATCCCGAAGTACTGGAAATCCACGCGAGGTGACAGCGCCGCCGGAGGTACCGGCAGATGCGTGAGCACCATACCCGGCAGGGCCCGGCGCACGAGTTCGGGGACGAAACGCGCGGAGCAAATCTTGACCAGACGCGGCGTGGTCGAGATCAGAGATGCCTCCCCCAAGGGCGAGCGAATCGCCAGTATCCAGCGCGCCCGGTTGAGGCAGCGGTCGTCCTTAATATCCCCTTCGTACATGTATTTGGCCGCCGCCTTCAAGGGAATCGTGACGCAGTTCGTCGGCTGGAGCATCTCCAGGTGATCTTTGATGTGGATATCAAGCCGCTCGAAAATCTCGGTGAGATTCAGATGATCGTACAACGGCAGCTGCACCGGCTGGGAGTCCAGTCCGAACGTGCACAGCGCCCCGGCCAGCGTGCTCAGAATGCGAAACAGTTCCTCGGGATGGCCGTGTTTGGTAAGTCCCAGATGACGCAGGGAGGCGAGGCCCGTATTTACGGCGTGCCCGAACCAGAAGTTGGCTACCTGCCGTGCTGCTATGCCCCCCGCCAAGTCACCCATTCCCGTATTCGAGGACGCCAGCACCCGGCTCTTCTCCGTCAGGATCTCCATGAGCTGGTGGCAAATCAGCATGAGCCGCGAGCTGGCGCTGATATTCAGACACGGAGGCACGAACTGCGGATCCACAGCGAATCCCGAGCCGTCCCGCACGATTCGCGCGATCGGAATCACCTCCAGGCCATCCAGCGCCTCAGTGTCCAGGACCAGGCGCAAGTTCTTGCGTGCCAGGAAAACCGGACGCTGATCCTGGCCCGTGCTTTCGTCGAACAGCGGCCGTTCTTCAGCGGTAAAACGCACGTCTCCAGGTTGCAGATCGGCAGGCAGGACGCAATTCTTGCCGGAAGGCACCACCTTAGGAATTGCCAGCATCAGAATCGCCGAAGGCTTTATGGGCGGAAACGCTTCGATGATGCTGCGCGCCATGGGAGGAGTGTCGCATTCAGGAATCTGAAAAGCGAGACCTTCCTGGAAGACCCCGCGGGCGTGAACCAGCGCGGCTGTACCATTGCGCAGCGCTTCACGGTCAAGCTCGTATCCAGCAAAGCCCCAAGGAGCGAACCAAAGGGAATCGTTGGCGAAATGAATGCAGTTTTCGAAATACTTCCTGTCCGTCTGGAAGTGGTGGGGACCCAAGTACATACCTTCGGACCACACCACCCGAGTCAGGTTCCTCAAGGCCGCTGCTCCTCAGGTAAAAACACTCATCTATCATACCCTTGAACCAGGCCAAAACCAGCGCGAGCCCTTGAACCGGGGAAACGTGGATGCGATCATATCAATAACCGCCACCCCAATCATGGACCTAGCCGGAAAGTACAGCAAATCAAACCTCCTCGGCGACGGTGAGGTGCAAGTCTGGCGAGGCCGCGAGAGGGCTCGCGGAACCCCGGTATTACTGCATACCTTCGCCAGCAGTCCGCGCCTTCTGCGACTCGCCGTGGAGTATTTGCTGGCGCGGCCGGCCAGTTCGCCGCTGATCGAGATCGGCGAGTGGGAAGGCGCCACGTGTTTGGTGACGGTGTCCGAACTCGAACTGCTGGACATCGGGGCATGGCTCCAGAGCGCGATAGCCTCCGGCCCGATTGCCGCTCCTGCTCCTGCGCCGCGGGTCGAGGCGGGCGTCCCGGCGATCGGCCCGGTGCCGATGCCTCGAGCGGATTCCGTGACCGTGCCAAAGCCCGATGCTCCCGCGCCTGTTGCTGCTGCGCCTGCTGCTTCGGCGCCCGCTGCTTCGGCGCCCGCTGCTCCCACACCGAGCCCTGGTCCCGGGGAATTTACCAGAGCGTTTCAGGTACCTGCCGCGAACGCTCCTCCCCAGCATCTACCGGATCCGATGGTCACCGCCGGACCGGCTAAACCTGCCGGGCCAGGCGAGTTTACACGCTTGTTTCATCTCCCTGGGCAAACCGGAGGCCGGGAAATTTCCCAGACGCCTGAAATGGGCCTGTCGCCATCGCCACCGCCTGCGCCCGCGCCCTCGGCTCCCTCGGCGGGCGAGTTCACCAGGCTTTTTCGCGCCCAGCCACCAGATAGCTCGACGAGAGACTTCTCCGGATCGGGTGCAGCACAGCAAACTCTCCCACCAACGTTCCGTCCCCCGGCATTGCCTCCAGAACCGGCGGCTGCCAAACTAAACATCGCTTCGGGACCCGTCGGCTTGCCGGAGCGTAGCGCGCCGCCGGTGCCGAAAGGCCCAGGGGAGTATACGCGAATCATTCAGACTCAGCCGATGCCCACGGCTCCTCCCCAGGCTCCGCCGCCTCCATCCCCTGCAGCCGCCCAAGCCGTGCAACTGCCGGCGAGTATGGTTCCCTCCATGCCGTCCGCGCCCTCCATGCCATCGGCGCCCGCGCCGCCCACGTTTCACGCATCGGTGGCCGCTCCCGTGGCGCCTTCGATCCCCGTCCCACCGGCCCCCAGCGTGCAAATTCCCACTCCATCGGCGCCACGTTCGGGAATCTCGCCGGTGGTCCTTCTGTTAGGCGGACTAATCTTGGTGGCGATAATACTCGTGCTGATTTTTGCGCTTCGAAAATAGCAGCGTTACTTCGCTTGCGGCAGTAAGACGAGTAGTTCCAGTTGCGGCTCGGGAAAGTCCGCGGGAACGTAGACCGCGAACGTTCTGGCGCGCTGGATGGCTTCATACGCGCCGCCCGACTGGGTCAGACTGAAGTACTGATAATTCAGCTTGACCGGAATAGCGCTGGGTGGATTCTGCACATGGCGGATCGGAACCCCGGGCAAAGCCTGCCGGATAAGATGTTCCAGATGCGTGGCTGAGCAGACTTTGATGAGATCGGGGGTCTTGCTGATCAGATTGGCCTCCGGCATCTGCGCTGTGATCGCCAGGTACAGCTTGGTGTTGACCAGATACGCGTCGTCCGGAATGGCCGTGCCGTAAATAAAGGGCTGCACCAGCTTCAGCGGCAGCGACACGAAATTGCTCGGCACAACCGTTTCGAGCAGCAGCCTGAGCTTCACATCCAGATCCGTGAAGCAGCTTCCGAGACCGTTGTGATCGTAAATGGGCAGATCCGCGGGCTGCACCTTGTTCGAAAAGGTGGTGAGAGAGCCGGCCAGCGATGTAAGCGCCGAGAAGGCCTCTTCAGGGTGACCATGCCGCGTCTCGAACAAGTGGCGGATCACCGGGAAGTGGCTGTTCATGGTGTAGAGCAGCCAGAAGTTGGCAATATCGGCCGCCGAGAAATCCGCGAGACTCTGGTTCTTCTGACGCCGCACCCCCGATAACGCGGCGGTCTTGGCTGTCAGGATTTCCTGCAGCCGCCGCAGGATCGACATCAGGTAGCTGCTGGCCGAAACATCCAGCAGCGGCGGAACAAAGACCGGATCCAGCTCCAGAACTTCGTTCGCCAGTTTCTTTACCCGTGCGACCGGAAGGGCAGGCGAACCCTCGCGCACTTCTTCGTCCACCAGCAGCCGGAAGTTTTTGCTGGCGACCTGCACCGGCCGCTCGGACTGTCCCGTGTTTTCGTCGCGGAGCAGGATGGTCTCAGCGATATAGCGCGTATCGGACTTGCGATTCAGATCGCTGACATTCATTCCAGCGGGCCGATGCGCGGGGATGGCCAGCGAGACGGTGATAGTATCCCGGCCATCGGTGAAATATTCGGTGAGGGGTTTGGGCGGCGGAGCTCCATCGGCGGCGGGGATGTCGAAGATCAACCCGTCGGCGAAAATTCCCGAGGCGGCCGTAATCGCGAGTTGCCCGCCGGCCAGCGCTTCCCGATCGATCTGCAGGGTGCAAAAGCCCCAGGGTCGGAACGCCAGCGTTTCGAGGCGAAACTGCAGCAGGCTTTCCTGGAACTGGCTATGAGCCTGCAGGTACTGCGGTGAAAGAAATGTTCCCTTGGCCCACACCACTGGCTGCAGTTGCCTCATAATCTTTCTAAGCTAGCAGTAAACCGCATCGGAAAATTTGGCTTGACGAGGCTTCTTCGTGGTGGTACAGTTTGTACCATGACAAAGCGGACCAGATCGGATGCGCGCGTGCGAGCTCCGCTCACGGAGCTGGAAAACGAAGTCATGCAGGCGGTATGGGACGCCGGGCCGTGCCCCGTGGAAGCCGTGCATCAAGTCGTGTCCCGCAAGCGCAATCTCAAGGAAACCAGTATCCGCACGATCCTGCGGCGGCTGGAGCAGAAGGGCTATTTGCGGCACGAGGAAAAGGGCCGCGCCTATGTGTACCGCGCCGTCGAACCCGCGCGGAGTCTCGCCGCCCGCGCCGTGCGGCAGATTATCGATAGCTTCTGCCAGGGATCGGTGGAGGAACTGGTCAGCGGCATGGTGGAAGCCAAGGTCCTGAGCAAGGGCGAGTTAGAAACCCTGGAAGAATTTGTCCGAAGCCGTAAGGGGGCCAAATGACGATTCTGTTTGAAAGCGCAATTCGAGTGACACTCATCGCGGCGGTCATTGGACTCGTGTTGTGCGCGATGCGAATCAAGACGGCGTCCGTGCTGCACGCCGTGTGGGCCGGCGTCGTCGTGGTGATGCTGCTGCTTCCGGCATGGCTGGCGTGGGGACCGAAAGCCCCTCTTCCGGTTCTGCCACCCCAGCTCGGACAGACAGCGATTGCGATGCCAACGGTTGACATTCCGGCTGGAGCACCAGTCGAGATCGCGTCGACGAGCCCTGAGCAGCATTACGCGTTCAACTGGGTGCTCGGTGTCTATCTCCTCGGGCTTTGCATCCTGCTACTGAGGCTGGCGATCGGCACCATCCGCGCGAACCGATTGACCAGCGCTACGTGTGCCGTTCCCGTCACAGTGGGCGTGCTGCACCCCAGAGTCATACTGCCGGAATGCTCCCGCGAATGGCCGCAGGCGCAACTCGATGCGGTGCTGGCGCACGAAGGCGAGCACGTTCGGCGCCGCGATCCTCTTTTTCAATGGCTAGCTTTGCTCAATCGAGCCCTTTTCTGGTTCCATCCGCTGGCGTGGTGGCTGGAACGAAAGCTCTCAGGATTGGCGGAGGAAGCCTGCGATGCCGCCGTGCTCGCGCGCGGATACGATGCTCGTGAATACTCCGAATATCTGCTCGACTTGGCGCGCTCCGTGCAGCGCGCGGGTAAGCGGATCAACGCTGTCGGCATGGCCATGTCGGGGATCGGATTGAAGCACCGCATCCGGCAGATGCTCAGCGGCGTTCCTGTGCCTCGAATTTCTCGTCCTCGCACGGCATGTACTGTAGCGATGTGTGCTGGAGCGGCCGCGATCCTGGCCGCAGGTACGCTGGTGCGAGCGCAATCTAAAATCCGGGCGCGACCCGTATTTGAAGTGGCCTCTGTCAGGTCTTGCAAGGATGTCCCTGGTGACAGGGGCGGACCCGTAAGCTTTTCGCCCGGAAGATTGACCTCGAATTGCCAGAGTGTAGACGGTCTGATCCATGCAGCTTACGTTATCTTCGCGAATGGTCAGAACGCCAATACTGGCCAGTCTGTTCCGATCGAGGGCGGCCCGGCCTGGATGAATTCCGAGCATTACACGATCAACGCGACAGCGGAGGGGAATGCCAAGCGAGAGATGATGAGCGGACCAATGATGCAAGCGCTTCTCGAAGACCGGTTTAGGCTGAAGATCCATCGTGAGACCAGAGAGATCCCCATCTATGTGCTGACGGTGGCTAAGGGCGGCCTCAAACTGAAGCCGTTTAAGGAAGGAAGTTGCACTCCCCGCCCTCCCAGGGATTTGACGAAGCCTGGGCCGCCGCCCGCGCTCCCGCCGGGTGAAAAATACTGTGCCTCCCTGGGCACATTCCAAGGACCGAACATGGTGGTGGACGCGCAAGGAATGAGCATCGACGAGTTTTCCATCTTCCTCCGCACCGGGTCGGGTCGCCCGGTCGTCGACAAAACCGGAATCACCGGGAAGTTTGATTTCCATCTGGAATACGCACCAAACGAGGACCTCCGCCGAAGACTGCCCGACGATCCGGGTGAACCTACTGCTCCATCGATCTTTACGGCTTTACAGGAACAGCTCGGACTGAAACTCGAACCGGCCAAGGGCCCCGGCGAATTCCTCGTCATCGATCACATCGAGAGGCCGTCCGAGAACTAAGTTGTCCCAGATTTCGCCCGGGCCGTCCCACAATCGGACACCAGGGTCCTTGCCGCTTCGATTAGGTGTAATAAATCGATAGAATTGATGGTCTAGGATTTGGAAATCGGATTGCCTAGTTTGGGAACTATTTAGGCTGGTCCGACGTACTCAAATAAGCATCATGCTCCGCCTCGCAAGCTTGGCTCTTTTCCTTGTATGCCCTGGGTTTGCCCAGTTGACCTTCGAGGTCGCATCGATCAAGCCGTCTAATCCGGATGGTCCTGGCATGATCCGCCTCATGCCGGGTGGCGGGCTGACTATGACAAACATTCCGCTGCGGGCCATGATTACGTTTGCCTACGATGTGCGCGATTTCCAGGTATCGAGTGCGCCGGGATGGGTTTCGACGGCGCGGTTTGACGTGACCGCTCGGGCCGATCGATCGTCTGCGGAAGGTCCGGACGATCTCGCCAAGATGACCGACGCACAGCGCAAAACAGCCCGCGATCAGGTGGCCGAAAGGCTCCGCGCATTACTGGCAGACCGGTTTCAGCTGGTTCTCCATCGAGAAACAAAAGAACAGCCGATTTATGCCCTGATGGTGTCTAAAAATGGAGCGAAGCTCAAAGAGGTAAAAGAGCCGGGGCCGAGGCAGGGAATGAGTATGAACCGAGGCCGCTTGGAAGGCTTTGCGGCGCCCATGGAGATGCTAGGTACCGTTCTTTCCAACGCGATGGGGCGTCCGGTGGTGGACAAAACGGGTCTTCCCGGAAAGTACGACTTTACCCTCGAGTGGACGCCGGATGTGGGTGCTGGGGCCAACGGTGGAGGCTTCTTCGGCGGCGGCATCACCGAGCCCGCTCCGGCTCCCGGCGGTCCCACGATTTTCACTGCGCTCCAGGAGCAGCTCGGGCTGAAATTAGAATCGCAAAAAAGTCCGGTAGAAAACATAGTGATCGATCGTGCCGAAAGACCTTCGGAAAACTAGATACGCACTCCTCAGCGCCGTGCTGGCTCTCAGCGCGGCCGTGCTGCCGCTTCTTGGCTCCGAGTATCACGGGACCGTGAAATTCGGAGGATTGCCGCTGCCGGGCGCATCCGTGAGCGCCAAACCTATGAATGCAAGAGAAGGGGACAAGAGCTTCAGCGCGATCAGCGATCTCGACGGCCGCTATTCCTTTCCCGATCTCCCGGACGGCGTTTGGACAATCCAAGTCGAAATGCCGTTGTTTTCGCCGATGGAGCAGGATGTAACCGTCGGTGCGGGAGCTGCCGCGGCGGACTTCGACTTGAAGCTGCTCCCCGCCCCGGAAATTTCCAAGATGGTGACGCCTGCTCCGCCCCGGTTGCAGGTCGCGGAAAGCCCGGCTCCGACGACGGCGGCGGCGGCATCGGCCGGCAAACCGTCGCGCAAAGGAAAAGGGAAGGACGCGCCTCCCGCGCCCACCAACACGGCCACGGCTTTCCAGCGCACGGATCTGAACGCCGCGTCTTCGAACAGTGAGAATCCGGCACCAGCCGCCGACTCGGCTCCTCAGGAAGCGAGCGCGTTGAGCCAGCGCGCGGCCGACGGACTTCTGATCAATGGGAGCGTGAACAACGGAGCCAGTTCGCCTTTCGCGCAGCTCCAGGCATTCGGAAATAATCGCCGCGGAATACGATCGCTGTACAACGGAAATCTCGGCTTCAGTCTGCGGAATTCCGCGCTGGATGCGCGTTCGTTTTCGCAAACCGGCCAGGATACGCTCAAGCCCGGCTACAACCAGATGCAGGGTATGGCGTCATTCGGTGGTCCGTTCAAGATTCCCGGCCTGCTCAATCGAAACGGGCCAAACTTCGTGATCAACTACCAATGGGTGCACAATCGCAACGCTTCGACACTACCGGGATTGATGCCGACGGCCGCCGAGCGAAACGGTGATCTTTCGAATTCGCTCACCCCCGTGCTCGATCCCGCCACGCACTTGCCATTCGCGGGCAACATCATCCCTTCTTCGCAAATCAGCCCGCAGGCACTGGCGTTACTGAACTTATATCCCCTGCCCAACTTCGCCGGCAGCACGCGCTACAACTACCAGATTCCCTTGATCTCGGGCCAGCACCAGGACAACCTGCAGGCCCGCATGAATAAGCAGGTCAAGAAGAATCAATACACGGGTTCCCTGGGTTTGCAGAATACCCGCACGGACAATACCAATCTGTTCGGATTTTTGGACAACGGCAGGACCCTGGGTATGAACCTGCAACTGGGCTGGAGACATCAAGTGACCCCGCGGGCGTTCGTGAACTTCGGGTATCAGTTCAGCCGATTTTCGTCCACCAACATCCCCTTCTTTGCAAATAACGAAAATATAGCGGGCCTCGCAGGCATCACCGGCAACAATCAGGAGCCGATTAATTGGGGGCCGCCGGCGCTCTCCTTCGCCGGAGGAATTACCGGTCTGAGCGATTCGCAGTACTCGTCGATTCACAACCAGACCGACGGTGTTTCCTTCGACGCCTTGTGGAATCGCGGCCGCCACAATATCACATACGGAGCGGATTTCCGCCGGCAGCAATTCAACTCCCTGTCGCAACAGGATCCGCGAGGATCGTTCGCGTTTAACGGACAGGCGGCCGGTTCGGATTTCGCCGGGTTCCTGCTGGGGTTGCCCGACACCGCTTCCATCGCGTTCGGAAACGCGGACAAATATTTCCGCTCTTCCAGCTACGACGCTTTCATCCAGGACGATTGGCGCATGCGATCGTCGTTTACGCTGAATGTCGGGCTGCGTTGGGAATATAACTCACCGATCTCTGAACTGTATGGCCGGCTGGTCAATCTGGATGTGGCTCCAGGATTCACGGCGATCGCCCCCGTGCTCGGATCGAGCCCCGCTGGTCCCCTTACCCCGCAAAGCTACCCCAGTTCCCTGATTCATCCCGATAAGAACAATATCGCGCCGAGAATCGCCATGTCCTGGCGTCCGTTTTCGGCCTCGTCGATGGTGGTCCGCGCCAGCTACGGCGTCTATTACGACACTTCCGTTTACCAGACCATCGCGACGCAGATGGCGCAACAGTCGCCTCTGTCGAAGAGCTTGCGGGTCCAGAACAGCCCGAGCACTCCACTCACGCTGGCCAACGGTTTCATCGGCGATCCCAACATTACCGCGAACACGTTCGCGGTCGATCCCGATTTCCGCACCGGATACATCCAGACCTGGCAGGCCTCCGTTCAGCGGGACTTACCCTTCGCCATGCAACTGGTCACCACCTATCTGGGAACCAAGGGAACACGCTCGCAACAGCAGTTTTATCCGAACACGTTCGCCCCCGGAGCTCTCGATCCCTGTCCGACCTGCCCGTCCGGGTTCACCTATCTGACTTCGAACGGGAATTCGATCCGGCACGCGGGGACGGTCCAGGTGCGCCGCCGACTGCGGAGCGGGCTGACCGCGGAGTTGCAGTATACCTTCTCGAAATCGATAGACGACGCCGCCCTGGGCGGCCGAGGCGGAGGGGGATCTCTGGTCGCCCAGGATTGGCGGAACCTGAGCGCGGAGAGGGCTCTCTCTAATTTCGACCAGCGGCATGTCCTGTCGGCTACGGTGCAGTACACCACGGGCATGGGACTGCGCGGCGGATCGCTGCTGAGCGGATGGAGAGGCGCCGTGTTCAAGGAATGGACTGCATCGAGCCAGATCAACGCCGCCAGCGGTCTGCCGCTCACGCCGATGTATCAGATCGTGGTGCCGGGAACCGGCGTAACAGGCATTCGGCCGGACTACACGGGAGCGCCGATCTATGACGCGCCGTCAGGTTTATTCCTGAATCCGGCAGCCTACGCGCCGCCGCCTTCCGGCCAGTGGGGAAACGCGGGACGCAACACCATCATCGGTCCACGGCAGTTTTCGCTGAACGCGTCCATGGCGCGCACATTCCGGCTCAGCGACCGCTATAGCGCCGACCTGCGAATCGACGCTACGAACGCGCTGAATCATCCCACCTTCCCCAGTTGGGGTACCGTGATTTCCAACGCGCAGTTTGGAATCCAGGGCCTAGCCAACCCCATGCGAAGCGTGCAAACCACCATACGAGTGAGGTTCTAACGATGACGCTCCGGCCGTTGACAACCTGCATCCTGATCGCGCTGACGGTGAGCGCCCAACAGCCCCCACCCCCGCAAAATGCACCCGCTGCCGCGGACGGCGTAGCGACCTTCAAAACCTCCACGCAGCTGGTGGTTGAAACCGTCGGCGTAAAAGACAAGAGCGGCAAGCCCATCGAAGGACTTACGAAGGAGGACTTCATCGTCACCGAAGATGGCGCGCCGCAAACCATTGCATTTTTCGAGTATCAGAAGCTTCCTGAAGCTCCGGCGCCTGCCATCAAGACCACCGATGTCGCGCCGGCCGCAGTAGTTCCCTTTCCCAAGCTCCCCAAGACTCAGATCGCTCCGGAGCGTCCGGGAGACGTGCGCTATCGCGATAAAAGACTTCTGGTGCTGTATTTCGATCTGGTCGCCATGCCAATTCCGGACCAGCTGCGAGCCCTGGAAGCGGCCCAGAAGTTTGTCCGGACCCAGATGACACCGGCCGATCTGATGGCCATCATGACCTTCGACAACGGTGCGGTTCAAGTTCTGCAGGATTTCACCGACGATCGGGAACGCTTGCTGAGTATTGTCGAGACCTTGGCAGTCGGCGAGGATGAAGACGCCACCGCCGCCGACGCCAGCAGCGCGGATACCGGCGCGGCCTTCGGACAGAACGATGCGGAATTCAATATCTTCTTCACCGATCGCGAGCTTTCGGCATTACAGACCGCCGCGACTATGCTGGGCAAGTTGAATGAAAAAAAGTCGCTGATTTATTTCGCCAGCGGACTGCGTCTGAACGGGTCCAACAACCAGGCGCAACTGCACGCGACCACCAACGCGGCCGTTCGGGCCGGGGTTTCCTTCTGGCCAATCGACGCGCGCGGTCTTACGGCGGACGCTCCTTTGGGCAATGCCAGCAAGGGTTCGCCCGGCGGGCAGGCGATGTATACCGGCGCATCCGCTATGGCCGCCATGACCAACATCCAGAGAACGCAAGATACGCTCTGGACGCTGGGAGCCGACACAGGGGGCAAGGCCCTCCTGGACGTGAACGACCTTTCCATGGGAATCGTGAACGCGCAGAGATCCTTTACCAGCTACTACATTTTGGGCTATTACACCAGCAACGCGAACCTGGATGGAAAATTCCGCCGCATCAAGATTTCCCTGCGTGAAGGTGTCGCCGGCGACCTGGATTACCGGCAGGGCTACTACGCAGGCAAAGAATTCAGCAAGTTTTCGACCGCCGATAAAGAACGGCAGCTAGAGGATGCGCTGATGCTCGGCGATCCGATCACGGAGTTAACGATCGCGATGGAGGTCGGGTATTTTCAATTGAATCGCGCGGAATACTTCGCGCCGGTGGTGGTCAAAGTTCCCGGGAGTGAATTGGCTCTGGCTAAGAAGGGCGGCGCGGAACACACCCTGCTCGATTTCATTGGAGAGGTCAAGGATGAATTCGGCACTACGGTTTCCAACGTTCGCGATAAGGTGGACGTAAAGCTCAGCGATAACACCGCCGCCGAACTCGCCAAACGGCCAATCGAGTACGATACGGGATTTACGCTGCTGCCTGGAAAATACACCATCAAGATGCTGGCGCGCGACGCCGAAACAGGCAGGATCGGCACGTATCAGTCCACTTTCGTAGTTCCCAACCTGAACAAGGAAGAGAAGCGGATTGCGATCAGTTCCGTGGTTCTTAGCAGCCAGCGCGTGGATATGCGGGACGCGATCTTCAACGCCGCCAAGGACAAAGATAAAGCACAAATTCAGCAATCCGTAAATCCCCTGGTGCAGGACGGGATCAAGCTGATCCCCAGTGTCACTCGCGTATTCACGCGAAACCAGGATATGTACATTTATCTTCAGGCTTATCAGCAAAACGTGGACGCGGCGCATCCGCTGGTTGCCTTCGTAACTTTTTATCGCGGCCAGACCAAGGCCTTCGAGACTCCGCCGATGCAGGTTACGGAGAGCTTGAACAACCGCCTGAGAACCATGCCGCTGAAATTCAGCTTCTCGATGCAAAAACTGCCGCCCGGAGAGTATCTATGCCAGGTAACAGTCATCGATCCGTCCGGCGAGAAGGCCGCGTTTTGGCAGGCCCAGGTGATGCTGGCGCAATAAGCAATTACGGCCGGGTGAACTTCACGCCGTCCTTTAGAAGATGTTCGTAATGCTCGAGGTCCAGGTTGTTCTCCGCGCAAGTGTATTCCTGCAGGCGCGTGCCTTCCCGCAGCATCAGGCTCGAATGAAGAGTCCACGGCTTGGTTAACACCATGGGATCCTCCATCGTCACGTCGTAGTTGATCCGATCCTTATTGATGCGGGTATAGCGTTCGATGATGTGAAGCTGGTCGGAGTGAAAGGTTCCCGTCCCCGATAGCCAGGTCTTGTCGTTGAAGCCGGTGATATCCACCACCAGGGTGTTTCCGTCCCAATGCCCGACGGAATTGCCGGTGTAGGAGGGGATCAGATCGTCGGGATGCTGGGTATTCAGCGGAATCACGCGAAACACGCTCATGTACTCGTACAGAATCACGATCTGCCGCGGCGTCTGGATTATCTGCTGAGGAAATAAACCCAGTATTACGGCACGTGGGATCCCCGGCGGCAGGCACTGAGCCGTGGGATCGTCGATGCCCCTCCTTTTATATGCCTCCAGAACCTTCTGGGCGGCCCAAGGTTGGTAGGGCGCTCCCTCGCGGTTCGCAGGACGGTCATTCGAGGACAGCACCACAGGCGCTGCCGGATCGAGGCCGGTGCCGCCTACTCCAAGACCGGTGTTGGCCTGGTCCCAAGGTCCGGGGCGATCGCTGCCGCCCTGCCAGACCCCAGTTAGATCCGGCTTGCCGTCCGCGGCGCGAGGAACACCATTTTTCGTTTGTGCGGGAACTGACAGAGACAGGCACGTCAAGACTACGGCCGCCGCAAGCCAACCGCGTATCACTTGGAAACCTCCACCGCGGGAGTGTTGCCGCCATCGCCCGTTCCCGCCGGTGGTCCGAAGAACAGCTTCTTGCCGTCGGCGAAAGTCACCTGGCGGGAGTGCGCCCAATTCGATCCATCGCGGGCGTGCCAGCCGAACACAGTCACCGTGTCGCCGACCTTCATGGTGACGTCCTTCTTCCAGCCGGTCCTTGAAAGCACACTGGGAGGGTAGCCTTCCAGCTTCCAGTTGGCCACCTGGCCTTTATCATCTTTCACGTCGATGAAGAAGTAGCTGTGCGGGTTGGTCCAGTCGATTTTCGTAATCTTACCCGTCAGCGTGACGGGCTTGGTGGCGTCATACTCCGCGCCGAAAGAATGATGCGCCAGCAGTGCAGTTCCCAGGCAGCATACGGCGAAAGCCAGCCGCCAAGCTTCGTAAATCCGTCTTGCCATGGTTCACCCCGGTTTCTAAGTTTACGGCACTTTGGCCCCTCCTGGCGCGATTCGCCGGTGGCCACCTGGATGTCGCCGAATATCACATAAATCCAGCCGCCAGTGGCTGTAATGTTAGGCTTCGGAAACAGGCACTAGTCTGAACTTCCGGGAATGGAGGCTCGTAATGCAACATATGCACGCAGGGAAAGTGCTTTTGATCGCTCTTAGCGCGACCGCGGCATTCGCTCAGAATCCACCTCGGCCGGAGTTCGAGGTAGCCACAATTCGGCCTTCGGCCCAAGGGATTCAAGAGGGCGCGACAGCCGGGGTTCGTATCGATGGGGCGCAGGTGCGCTGCGCCGCCCTCACGCTCAAGGATTATATCGGCATGGCCTATCGCATAAAGCTCTATCAGGTCTCAGGTCCCGATTGGATCGGATCCGACCGGTTCGATATCTCCGCAACCATACCGGCTGGAGTCCCGGCAGCCCAGACGCCGGAAATGATGCAGCGGTTGCTAGAGGACCGGTTTCAGGTCAAGATACATCGCGAGAAGAAGGATTTCCCCGTTTATGCGCTTGAGGTCGCGAAAGGCGGCCTTAAAGCGCAGGAGAGTGCGCCTGACCCGAGCGCCACAGACGCGAAGGCGCCCCTAACCATCGCCGGCAGTGGCTCGGCGCAGGGCATATCCGTGAATCTGGGGCGAGGGTCTTCGTATTCGTTCGCGAACAATAAATTCGAGGCCAATAGAGTGGACATGCCGACTCTGGCGGCGGTCCTCGAGCGATTCGTGGACCGTCCGATTGTGGACATGACAGACCTGACGGGGCACTACGATTTCGCTCTTCCGGTTACGGATGAAGATTACCGGGTAATGCTGATCCATGCGGGCGTTAACGCTGGCGTCACTCTGCCTCCTCAAGCGTTGCGCTTGCTCGACGGTGCGTCTACCCCATCGCTTTTCGACGCCTTACAGAGGGTGGGACTGAAGCTAGACGCGCGCAAAGCGCCCCTTGACGTAGTAGTCATCGATGAAGTGCGTAAAACTCCAACGGAAAACTGAATATGCGACCCTCCTTGCTACTCTGTACGCTCACGACTGTTGCTGCGTGGGGCCAGCAACCGTCCCGGCCGGAATTCGAAGTTGCCACCATTCGCCCGTCGGCCCCTTCACCGGAGGCGACCGTTACGGCCCGCGCACACATCGACGGCGCGCAGGTTCGATGGCTCTCCTTGACGCTTAAGTATTACATCGCCACGGCCTACCGGGTGAAGCAGTACCAGGTCTCAGGACCAGACTGGATTTCCTCTGACCGGTTCGATATCTCCGCGACCATACCGGCCGGAGTCTCCACAACCCAGATGCCGGAAATGATGCAGCGCCTGATCGAGGACCGGTTTCAGGTGAAGATGCACCGCGAGAAGAAAGACTTTCCGGTTTACGCGCTCGAGGTCGCTAAAGGCGGGTTGAAAATGCAGGTAAACGCGCCTGACCCGGACGCGGCGAACGCAGATGCCAATACGCCTGTGAACACCAACGTTAGCGGCTCGGCACAAGGCGTTTCCATCGATTTTGGGCGAGGATCTTCGTACACATTCGCCAATAACCGGTTCGAGGCCAAGAAACTCACGATGGCCAATGTGGTTCGTGCCCTGGAGCTCTATACCGACCGTCCGGTCGTTGATATGACCGATCTAACCGGGACTTACGATTTCACTCTGGAAATCACGGCCGAAGATTACCAGGCCATGCTGGTACGGGCGGCGGTAACGGCCGGCCTCACTTTGCCCCCGGACGCCTTGCGATTGCTCGACGGCGCCACGCTTCCATCACTTTTCGACTCCTTGCAGAAGGTGGGCCTTCAACTCGATGCCCGCAAAGCTCCGCTGGACGTACTGGTCATCGATGAGGTTCGCAAGACTCCGACCGACAATTAATTGCTTAAAGGGATACGTTCTAAACATGCTGAAATACATAGCGATCAGTGCACTCACGGCTATTGCGACGTGGGGCCAGCAGCCGGCGTTCGAGGTGGCCTCGATTCGCTCGGCCACGCAGATTACTCCGGACATGATCGCAGAAAAATCCCAGCGAAAACTAGCTATTCGGCCTCCGATGCTCCACGGAACGCACGGGCAATTCCCAGGCGCGTGGCGCGGTATGCCCAGTAGTACATGTTGTCCCGAAGAAAGTATTGCCGCGTTTCCAGGATGAAGCGGCGCGCCGCGCGTTTGCTTCTGGAACCCGGAGCTGCAAAGTTCGCTTCGCGCTGCAGCGAGCTGTCATCCACTGAACTTGCGGCGCACGGCCGAAGGCGGATGACGGCAAGCCGGCCATCGGTTTCAATCCCTGGAGTTGCAATGGATTCGGGCTCCGTGGATCGGCCGAGGAAAGAAATTCTTTCCGAACAGGCAGCAAAGCTGAGATCCATGACGACTTTCCTTCGCTCCCCATCGGTGGCCGGATCGATTTTGTGCGTGAAGGTCATCGAAGCCGGCTTAAAATGGACGCCCGCATCGTGCGTCGCCGCCCCCAGCCACACTTCCTTACCTTCAAATGAACCGGCGGCCCAGATGCGAATATGATGACGTTTGGCGATGGTGTTAAACGATTTTTGAAAAACCGCGGCCGGAGGGTCACCCTGATAGAGCAGGGTCGACACAGGAGCGGTGGAGTATCCGCTCATTGAGCTGTATGCCTTATAGGCTTCGGAAAAAGTATGGAGCGTCAAGGGTTCCGCGGCCACCCAACCGGCGGCCGCAAAGGCGTTCTGCATCTCCTCCGCGCTGCCAACGAACGCCAGGTTAATGACGTCGTCGGCGCGGGTGCCGTTCGGTTTCGTCACCACGCGCGGATACATCTCGAGCCAGCTTGCAAGAGATTCGTCGACGCCCAGATCAGGAGTCGCCGGCGTTGTCGGAACACCTTCGGGAATGCTGGTAGCTAGCAGCCGCATTTCCGTACCCGCCGGCAGCTGGATTTCGGGCTCTGGCAGCGGGAAGGCGAAGTAGCGAGCGGTCAGCATCCCCGCGGCGCCCATCGGCCCCAGCGAGTAACGGCTCCAAATCGCCCCGCCCAGGCCGGTTAGACCAATCACCGAGTGAGGAAGGAAGCTCTCGGACGGCCGGTACCAGATTCCACGAAGCAGGCCCTGCGGACTGCTGGCCGCGAGCACCCCTTTGATCCGCCCGCGTGAGTCCACTTGTTCCCGGGCATTCTCAATAAACTCCAGCCGGGCCGACAACGGATAAAGGATTCCGTCGGTAAGTTCGTACTCATGGAAATCCAATTCGAGTGTGGCGCGTTCGTGGATCAGTCCCAGGCCCACTGCCGTCGCCCGTCTCACCGTGCCATGGATCACGGTTCCTTGCGTAAGAATCACCTGGCCGCCGGTTTCGAGCGGAGAAATCACGGTTGCGGTGAAGGCAGTTCCGGCGGGGGAAGCATAGCTGGTGAGCGGCGTGTCCAGACGGACGTGAAACGTGAGCGGCACGTCAGTAGCCGCCAGGATCGCACGGGCGCTGAGCAACGCCAGCAGAGGAAGGCTAAACTGATGTCTCACGCGTCCACTGGTACGCTCACCACAGTCGACGCGCCCTTTCGCGAATTAACCGGCAGGCCCACGTTAACAGCGCCGGCATCCCGTCTTCGCATTTCTCAGCGTCACAAGAAAACACTGGTGGGAACTTTATCATGCAGCCGCCCGGCTTGCAACGGGGCTATGCTTTTATGGAACCCGCGAAACTTGTAAAGTGGGCTGTCAGTTGATTGAGGAGGGGGTCCCATGCAGAGGCTGGGTCGGGGCAGGATGGGTTCTGTGATGGTGGCCCTGGCGACGATGTTCGCGTTGATATTCATCTCGCTTCCAACGCCAGGACAGGACTGACACCGTTCCAGCGAAACAGAAACAGAAGGGCGCTAAGGGCAACGGGGGAAGTCCGGTCCCACGCCAGGCGCCCTATCCCTGGCAGATTGTGCCGACTCCCACCCGCATCTTCTTCCTCTTTGAAGGGAATATTCACAGCTATCGCCAGATTTTCCTGGACCGGGCGAGCCATCCCGCGGACCCGAATCCTACCTGGTACGGCGATTCCATCGGCAAATGGGACGGGGACGCTCTGGTGGTGGATTCGGTCGGATTCAATGACCTGTTCTGGTTCGATTTTGCGGGTCACCCGCACACCGGCAAGCTGCATGTGACCGAGCGCTATACTCGCCCGGATGCCGATCATCTTGATTATGAGACGGTGGTGGATGATCCTGGCGCTTACACCCCCCCGTTCACGATGTACGGGCACTCGACGCGGCAAGCCGGCACGGATCTGATGGAATACATCTGCAACGAAAACAACAAGGATGTCCACCACATTTTAGGGAAGGATCCGCGCAACAAACTGGGACTGAATTAGCCGGGTGGCCGCCGCCGGGAACTAGGCGCTCGCCGTTTTGCCAGCGTCCAGCACCCACCTCTCGATCATCTTAAGCACGGCGTGCCGGTACACTTCGAGCGCATACGGCTTGTGTACGAACTCCCGGGCTCCGAGCTCGATGGCCTTTTGGGCGTCCCTCTCGTCGGACGACACACTGAAGATAACCACCGGTACGCGGGCGGGATCGCACTGCTCCAGCACGTCGTAGCCGGACAGTCCGGGAAGGTTAAGATCCAGAATGACCAGGTCGAACTTCCGGCGGCTCAACATCTCCAGGGCCTCCACGCCATCCTTCGCAAAGTGAAATTTGACCGGCCTGGGGCAGTCCTCCAGGGCATATAACAGCAGGAGTGTCTCCGCGGCATTGTCGTCGACTACCAGCAGCTCTATTGGGTTCATACCAGCGTAAGTTCACCTACGCATTGAGGGGATCGCGGTGTGGAACCATATGTTTCGAAACTTTTTTAGGGGCAGGACCGGGCAATGCTTGCTAAAGCCAGGTGGAGCATGATAGCTTTCAACCTGTTGGCCTTATATAAGGAGACCCGTGCATGAAGCGTCTTTCTACCTTCCTCCCATTGGTGGCACTGTCGGTTGGCGTGTTTGTGGCCGTGGCCACCCTGCCCACCAGCGTCCAGGGACAGCCGCAGGATAAGGCAAAAAATAAGCAGAAAGCTAAGGCGACCCCGGTCAAAACGACGACCATCGCCACAGGCCTGTGGCACCCCTGGAGCCTGGCATGGCTGCCCAACGGCGACATGCTGGTGACGGAGCGGAACGGTAAGCTCCGCACGGTACGCGATGGCAAACTCGATCCGGATCCGGTCGCGGGCGTTCCGCCGGTGCATTCCGTGCGCCTGTCCGGGCTGATGGAGGTTCTTCCGCATCCCAACTTTGCGCAGAACCATTTCGTCTATCTCACTTACACCAAGGACGTTCCGGAAAAAGGTGCGGGCCAGGTGGCCACCACTCTTGCGCGCGGACGGCTGGAAGGCAGAGAACTCAAGGACGTGAAAGACCTTCTGATCTGCGATTCCTGGGCCGGCGATGGAGGCTCGGGTTCGCGCCTGGCGTGGGGCAAAGACGGAATGCTCTACATGACCACCGGCGCCTCGAACGGCAACGCCGCTCAGGAAGGCAGCAGCCTTCGCGGAAAGATCCTGCGTCTGCGCGACGACGGCACGGCGGCTCCTGGGAATCCTTTCGAAGGCAAGTCTGGATTTAAAGCCGAGATCTACTCCATGGGACATCGCAATTCGCTAGGATTAGCCTTCAACCCCGCCACCGGCGATCTATGGAATAACGAGAACGGTCCCGCGGGCGGCGACGAAATCAACGTCATCAAACCGGGCGGAAATTACGGCTGGCCCGAGGTAAGTTTCGGCCGCGATTACTCCGGACCGCAGATCGTCAATTTTAAAGAAGGCATGATAGGACCGATCGTGTTCTGGGCGCCGTCTATCGCCCCTTCGGGCATGGCGTTCTACACCGGCAGCAAATTTCCGGACTGGAAGAACAATGTTCTGGTGGGCGCTCAACTCGGCGGCACCGTAGCGGGCTATCCGCACCTGGAGCGGCTGGTGTTTAACGATAAATGGGACGAGACTTCGCGCCAATCACTGCTGGTCGACCTGCACCAGCGCATCCGTGACGTCCGCCAGGGTCCCGATGACCTGGTGTACGTGCTCACCGACGAGGAAAACGGCGCACTCATCCGACTGGAGCCCGCGCAATAGCTTGATCACACGATTCTTGCTGGCTGCCCTTCTCCTGATGCCAGCATTTGCGCAAATCAATAATAAAGGGCCGGAAGCTCCCAAGGGCTTGCCTGCACCGCGTACTGCGGATGGGCACATCGACTTCTCGGGTGTTTATTACGGACCCGGCTACGGACCCAGCGATCCGCCCATCCGGGGCGGCGATACCATCGCGCGCAATATCACCCGGGGCATGAAACCCGAGGACGTGCCGTTGCTGCCATCGGCTGTAGAACTGATGCGCCAGCGCCAGGCCACCAACAGCAAGGACGATCCCGAGGGCCTGTGCCTGCCCATGGGCACCCCGCGCCGGGATCCCTATCCCTGGAAAATCGTGCAGACTCCCAAGCTGTTTCTGATCCTCTTCGAAGGCAATGTCCACAGCTACCGGCAGGTCTTTCTTGACGGGCGCCCTCACGACCCCGACGTAGTCGAAACCTGGTGGGGCGATTCCATCGGCACCTGGGACGGCGACACCCTGGTCATCGATACTGTAGGCATGAACGATAAGGCATGGCTCGACCTGCTCGGGCACCCGCGAACGGAGAAGGCTCACATCATCGAACGCTACACGCGCCCCGAGCTGGGCCGGATCAACATGGAGATCACCATCGACGATCCCGGAGCTTATTCCCGGCCGTGGAAGGTGCACGAATCGTCGGAGCTTGCGCCGGGGTGGGAAATCGCGGAATACATCTGCAATGAGAACAATCGCGACGTTCCGCATCTCGTGGGGAAGTGAATCGCGCCTTTCCATCGTGCATCCATAGGACTGCATGCAGCTGAATATCCTCGACCAATGCCCGATCTCCGAGGGCTCGACCGCGGGTGACGCGCTGCGGAACACCATCGAGCTTGCCAAACAGGCGGATCAACTTGGGTATGGCCGGTATTGGCTGGCCGAGCATCACGGTACGCCGGGCCTTGCGTGCAATAGCCCGGAGGTCATGATCGGACCAGTGGCGGCGGCCACATCGCGGATCCGCGTCGGCAGCGGCGGCGTGATGCTGCCGCATTACAGCCCGCTCAAAGTTGCGGAAAACTTTTCGATGTTGAGCGCGCTGTTTCCAGGCCGCATCGACCTGGGGATCGGCCGCGCTCCGGGGACCAGCGCTCAGGTGGCATTTGCGCTGCAGCGTGACCGCCGCCAAGCTTCGCCCGACGATTTCCGGGAACAGATGGATGAGTTGCTGGAGTATTTCCGTAAAGGACTTCGGGAACTCCGTTTCCAAAGTCCGGAGGTTTCACTTCTCGGTTCATCCGCCCAGAGTGGGGTATGGGCGGCCGAACTCGGGCTGCCGTACGTGTTTGCAGACTTCATCAACCCAGGAGGGGCCGCGATCGCGTCCTACTATCGGGATCGCTTTCAACCGTCCGCCGCGCTGGCCGAGGCCAAGGTCTCCGTAGCCGTTTGGGCATTATGCGCGGAGACAGATGAGGATGCACTGCGGATTTCGTCCAGCGCGCGGATGATGCTGCTACATCTTTTTAGAGGCCGGCTGATCCCGGTACCTTCAGTCGAAAAGGCCCTGGCGTTTCTGGCAAAAGAGGGCGTTCCGGTGGGTTCGGTGCCTGAGGAACGCAGGATCATCACCGGCTCGCCGGAGCGCGTACGCGAAGCCATCGAGAAGGTCGCGACAGAATACCAGGCGGATGAAGTGTTCGTAGTCAACATCGTCCACGATCCAGCCGTGCGGCTGCGTTGTTACGAGCTGATCGCGCAGGCTTTTGAATTACACACCACTTCGCAAACCCGTTCGATCTGAGAACGCTCGAGTTCCGGATAGATGGGCAGAGAGAGAACTTCTCCGGCAATCCGTTCCGCGACCGGAAAATCGCCTTCGCCGTAACGCGAATCACGATACGCACGCTGCAGGTGAACCGGGATCGGATAGTGAATGCCGTACTGAATACCGGCGGCCTTCAAGTCTTCGATGAGCGCATCCCGGTGAGGGGTACGGATTGCGTAGACGTGATACACATGGCGCGCGTAGGACATCTGGCGGGGCGTCACGACTCCTGAGTCTCTCAGAAACAGATCATATAAAGCAGCATGGGCGCGGCGGGCCTCGGTCCAGCGCTCCAGGTGCCGCAGCTTCACGCGCAGAATCGCGCCCTGCAGGCCCTCCATGCGGTAATTGAAACCGCGCAGGTCGTGATAATAGCGGCGCGATTCGCCCCAGCTTCGCAGGAGCCGGATGGTCCTGGCGTAATCCGGATTCGCCGTGACCACGGCGCCGGCTTCGCCATAAGCTCCCAGATTCTTGCCGGGGTAAAAACTGAAGCACGCCAGATCCGCCAAAGACCCTGCGCGCTTTCCCTGGTATTCGGCTCCATGCGCCTGAGCCGCGTCCTCAATCACCGCGATATTACGGGAGCGCGCCGAATCCAGGATGGGTCTCATATCGGCGGGCTGTCCAAATATGTGGACCGGTAAGACAGCTTTGGTCCGCGGAGTTATCGCCGCCGCCAGCTTGCCCGGATCCAGATTGTAGGATTCAGAGTCGATATCCACGTAGACCGGTGTCGCCCCGGCGTAAAGGATCGCCGCGATGGTCGCGACGAAAGTGAACGGCGTGGTGATGACTTCGTCACCCGGTCCGATTCCCGCGGCCAGCAGCGCCAGATGCAGAGCGCTGGTCCCGGAGTTCACCCCAATGGTTTCAAGGTGCACAGCCTCGCCGTGGGCGCAATAGGTCGCGAATTCCTGCTCGAACCCGGCCACCTCGGATCCCAGGGCGAACTGGCTGCTCTCAAGGACGCCCGAAATCGCGGTATCGATCTCCGCTTTGATGCTGTGGTATTGCGCTCTCAAATCTCCGAATGGAATCATGCTCGATTTTCATTATCCCAATGGTTCGGCCAGGTGGATCAGAACTGCGCCGGCTCCGAGCATGACAACATCAGTGATCTCGGGCGTGCGGCCGGGCAGATACCGCTGGGCGAGTTCGCCTCCGAACAGGATCGCACCCGGGACCAACACGGCCCAGATCCATCGCATTCCCGCTCTGCGCTCCACCCACAGAATCGCGGTGTACAGGAACAGTTTTCCAAAGAATGTTCCGTAGTAGGAGTCGGGCGCTCCCGCGAACCAGCTTTCGAAGGGGAGCCACCAAAACGCCTGGGGCGGCCCTTGGAACCGGAAAGGTCTCAGTTCGTCGAAAACCAACCAGACCAGCAGCAACGGGGCGGCGGCGCGGATTCGCCACGGTACGGCCACCAAGGCCAGCACCACCAGCCCGACGATGACGTGGGTCACGTCGATAGCCGGTCCGTAACGGGGTAAAAATAGGAAGGCCTGCCACAGCGCCCATAGACCCAGCAGGAGAACTCGCGGGGAATGCATCCCACGGAGGCGCGCTGCCAGAGGCGGGCTACTCGCTCCAAAGGCGACCGCGATACCAACGAATGTGCCGGCGCTGTTGCAAAGCAGATCGTTCCAACTGGAGACCCGGCCGGGGATGAAGAGCTGCGCCCACTCAATGAGGAACGACACCAGCGTTCCCAAGGCCAGCGCCGCCATAGCGGCAACCATGCGATTCCAGCGGAGCGCAGCGAACGCCGCGGCTCCCAGGGGCACGTAGAACACCACGTTAAGAAACGCATCCAGAATCGTGCCGCGGCCAACCAGCGGAACCCAATAGAAGGTCTTTAGCCCGCGGTCCGGGACGAACCTCCAAGGGTAGAGAGACAAGTACAAAATAGTGGCGAGATAAAGCCACAAGAACAATGCCGGCCGCCGGTTCACAGGCTGATGATAACGGTCCAGCTAGCTATTTGTACACAAAGCCGGAGGCCCAGTGTCCACATCTGTGGACAGCCGCGACGATAAAGCATGCTGAATACACAGTGGATTCGGACGTGCAGAGATGTATTGGAACAGACCCATGCTGACCGCTATCGCGAGCGCTGCGCGCACCGAGCCAAGCCAGGCCTCAATGCTCGTGCTCGAAGCCGGATTTACGCTGCTGGCCAGCGCGGTTGCTTTCTGCTGGCCGGAGGCCGGAAGCCGGTGGTTCCGGCGAGTGGAAGTTCTTTTCATGCGCCTGGCCCGGAGGCGCACAATGTCCGTGCTGACTGTAGGCGCGGCGGCGATTCTGCTGCGCCTGGCGCTGCTGCCGCTGGAACCGATTCCCCAGCCGTTCATCCACGACGAGTTCAGCTACCTGCTGGCGGCGGACACCTTCGCCTCCGGCAGGCTGACGAATCCCACCCATCCGATGTGGACGCATTTCGAAAGCTTTCACATTGACCAGCAGCCGAGCTACATGTCCATGTACTTTCCAGCCCAGGGCCTGATGATGGCGGCCGGTCAGGTATTGTGTGGGGATCCGTGGTACGGAGTATTGCTAAGCGTGGGTCTGATGTGCGCCGCGCTGTGCTGGATGTTCCAGGGATGGCTCCCGCCCGGCTGGGCGCTGTTGGGAGGAATACTCGCGGTCCTGAGGCTGGGGCTGTTCAGTAATTGGGTGAACGGTTACTATGGCGGCGCCGTCGCGGCAGCGGGAGGAGCACTGGTGCTGGGGGCTTTTCCCCGCATGCTGCGCCGCGCCAATGCGAAAGACGGAGTGATACTTGCGATCGGAGCGATCGCCCTGGCGAATAGCCGTCCGTATGAGGGACTGCTGGTGTGCGGACCGGCACTCTTATGGCTCTTTTGGAAGGCGTTCAAAACCCCGCAACGGCGGACCATGCTCGCGCGCAGCCTGATTGTCCCCGCGCTTTTGGTGTTGATCGCGGCCGGTCTGATGGCCCGCTACAATCAACGCGTCTTTGGCAGCGCGCTGACGCTCCCGTATCAGATAAACCGCATGACCTATGCCTCGGCTCCGGTGTTTCTGTGGGAGTCGCCGCGTCCGGCGCCGGAGTATCGCAGCAAGGAGATGCATGATTTCTTTCAAGTCTGGGAGATGCATGATTTTCGCCTGGCCCAGACGCTGCACGGCTTCCTCGATGACACTGTGCAGAAGTTCGCAACCGCAGTGTTGTTCTTCTTTGGCGTCGCGCTGCTGATCCCGCTGATCATGCTGCCAAGATTGCCGCGGGATTCGCGCGTGCGATATCTGCTGGTCGCGGGCGTAGTGTTCGGACTCGGATTGAGCGTGAACGCCTGGTTTTTTCCGCACTATGCGGCTCCCTTTACGGCCGCGATCTATGTTCTGCTGTTGCAGTGCATGCGCCATTTAAGGCAATGGTGTCCGGGCGGCCGAGCCGCCGGCGTGGCGTTGGTCCGATACGCGCTCCTGGTCTGCCTGTTGCTCGCTGGCTTACGGATTTGCGCGGAGCCGCTGGGCCTGGCGGCCAACCGCTGGCCGTCGATGTGGTACGGTACTGCTCCTTTGGGTCTCGCGCGCGCGAAGGTCGCGGCGCAGTTGATGAGTATGCCCGGCCAGCAGCTCGCGATCGTGCGATACACTCCCGGGCATGCGCCCTTCGACGACTGGGTTTACAACCTGGCAAACATCGACCAATCGAAAGTGGTGTGGGCTCGGGAACTACGCGCGTACGGCAATCGCGAGCTATTGCAATACTTCCACGATCGCAAGGCATGGCTGGTAGAACCCGATTTCAATCCACCTAGAGTGTCGTCTTATGCGCCGCGGCCTTTGGCCCCGTAATTGCCGGGACGCGGCGATCACCTCGACGAGTGGGATCACGGGTGAAAATGACGGAACTGGAATCAGAGTATTTCTCGCTCCAGCCCGGCAGGTAGCGCATTACGCGCGCGAGCGGAGCGGATTGCGACAGCAGGCACCACTCGATCCCGTACTTATCCAAGAGTCGACTGGGATCCTCGCGCAGCGTGGCCCACGCGCCATAATCCTCAAAGACGCCCGTCCAGGCATACACATCGGCCCGGCCGTCGATAAACACCTTCTGCTCTGGAAGCGCCCAGCTCAAATAGCCGCCGTAACCGTATTCGTTGAGCATTCGTCCGGTGAGGTGTGTTCGGCGGATAAAATCCACGGCTTCGACCGGATTGCCGCGGCGAACCTGCGCCGCAAGCGCGCTGCGTGCGGGGAACGCCGTGATGGCGACTCCCAGCGATGCCAATATGAGAATGGTATTCGGAAGGAGCCGCTCACGATGCGGCAAGTGCCCCTTCCATACATCCGCTAGTTGGCGGCACAGAATGGGAGCAGCGACGATTCCCCAGGCAAACAGCAGGCGCTGATGCAAAACGGCCAGGCAAAAGGCCACCGCCAAGAGTACGATCTCGTCCAGATACAGCACTGTCTGCCGGACAAGCGCGATGAGTACGATGGTTCCAGCGACTGCGAGCAATCCGAAGGCGCGAATGTCGTCAAACGATAGTTTTTGCCACTCGTCCACGGCGCTAAGCTGCATCCTCGCATCGAACATGGTTCGTAACGGATACGCCAGTAGCTCAATTCCTACCGGATTCACAAAGAGTGCTGCCGCCGAAAGCGCGGCCGCCCACAGTAGCGTTTTACGCCGAGCTGGATCCATGAGGCGCGACCGTATCAAGCCCGCATTTGCGTGCACAAGTCCGGACAGGAGCGCCACCGCCAGTACGATCAGTCCGAAGAAAAATGATCCGTGAGCATTCACCCACACCGCGAAGAGAACCGGCAGTGCGTAAAACCACCTCCGATCGCGCGACCGGCCGAGATGTAGAATCAGGAGCTCGCAGGCCAGCAGCGCAAAGCCTAAAACTTGCGGTCGGACCGACAGGCCGATGGTCGAGAAGAACCAGGTCACCAACGCTCCCAGGAACGCTACTCTCGCATTGCCGGAATAGAGCAGGCACAGGAGATACTGAGTTACCAGGAGCGCGGCTGCCATGAAACACAGCCAGAGCATCAGACCGGCGTAGTCCCCCGCCCTCCAAGCCCCATAAATACTGAGTTGGGAAAGCCATTCGTGCGGCACCCAGGCATGCTGACCGGTGGTGAACGACAGTAGATCGATTCGAGGAACCGCGCGGTTCGTCCAGATGATCTGGCCGGTACGCAAGTGCCACCAGAGATCCGGGTCGTTAAAACGCGATCGTACGGAGAGCACGGCCAGAGCCACCAGGGTGGAGGCCAGCATTATGGGGAACGAGAAGATCCGGTTCACGCCACCTCCGGCGTCTCCTCTTCCATGAAGTCCTTGATCAGACGGTGGAGATAGGTCCGTGAAATATGGAGGCTGCGGGCTGCCAGTGTTTTATTGCCGTTGCATTCCGCCACGGCCTTTTGCGCCAATTTGACCTTGTAGCCGCGCAACTGATCTTCGAAGGAGGTGGGGGGCAGCGAATCGCCCAAGCCGAGGAGGTCGGGTTGTTGCAGATCCTCAGGAAGGTGCTCCGGCCCGATGGCATCGTCATCGGTCAGGATAATGGCCTTCTGTATTACGTTCTCCAGTTCCCGAACGTTACCGGGCCAAACGTAGCCCACCAGCAAAGCCATGGCCACCGGCGTGATGCAGGTCACCGGCTTCCGATACAACCCGCCGTATTTCTCGAGGAAATACCGAGCCAGCGTCGGGATGTCCTCGGAGTGATCGCGCAGCGGAGGCGCCTTGATTCCCATCACATTCACGCGATAATACAGGTCCAGCCGGAAGGTTCCTTCTTCCACCATTTTTGCCAGGTTTCTGTGAGTGGCGAATAAAACCCTGGCCTGCAGAGGAATTACGGCGCTGGTCCCCAGCCGGCTGAACTGCCTCTCCTGCAGCACGCGCAGCAGTTTTACCTGGGTGTGAGGGCTGAGTTCTCCGATTTCATCCAGAAACAGCGTGCCCTGTCCGGCCTGCTCCAGATATCCTTTGCGGCTTCCCACCGCGCCGGTAAAGGCTCCCTTTTCGTATCCGAACAACTCGGCTTCGATCAGCGTCTCGGGGATCGCGCCGCAGGAGACCGCAACGAACGGGCACGGCTTGCGGTCACTTAGGTTGTGAATCGCGCGGGCGATCAGTTCCTTGCCGGTTCCCGTTTCCCCCGTGATGAGAACGAAGGCATTCAAGGCGGTGACGCGCTGGATGAGATCGTAGACGTGCTGAAGCCGGGCGCTGGATCCGATGATCTGGTCGCATCCTCGAACAGCAGTGGCGCGCAGCTGCTGGCTGATGTTGTAAAGATCCTGCCCCATTTGGGAGTGCTCATAGGCCCTGCGCGAGACGATCTTAAGTTCCGCCAGACTGGGCGGCTTTCGGAACAAATCGTAAGCGCCGCGCTGAACCAGATCCATGGCAGCCTCACGATGGTCATCGTCTGCCATCACTAGAACCGGCATATGGACCAAGCGCATAGCGTCGACAAAGCTACATTGCTCGTCGGCACAACCGGAGTCGAGATCCAGCACTACCACGTGGCAGCGGTGCTTCCGAATCAGTTCCTTGACTTTCTCGGGATCCGACTCCAGGGCTACATCAAACTCGCCCCCCAGAGTCGGCCCGAGCATCAACGGCAATTTCGTGTCTTGCGAGTACAAAAGAAGACGAATCATAGTTATTCGAGACCACGCACACCGATCCATCGGTCTGTTGCGGTGCGAGAAAGAGGCGGATTATCCTTGTTGTCTATCCGCTCAGGGCAAGCTAATACATAGAGATAGGCGTTCGTTATGGAACCTCAGGTTCGAGCGCGTTCGGAAACAGCACACGCAGGGCGCTTACCGGACCGGTCAGAAACTCGAAGCCATTCTGAGGAGTCACGCGCAAGGTACCCGCTGGAAAACGCGCGCGGACTTGCTGTATATAGTCCCGGTATTCCTGGCCTGAAGCGGGCAGTGGGAACAAAAGGAAATCCCGAAATGAACCAACTGAAAGCCGGCTTACCAGACGGGTGTCCTGGTGCCGCATCGTGAATACTCCCGTAGCAGACGCGAGTGGAACCTCCGGGAACTGGATCGTAAGGTACTCCGGCAGATAATATCCAGCGTGACGGTAGCCGGAAAAGTGGGAATCGAACCCCACCAGGATGGTTTCTTCGGGACGGGCGATCTGCCGCACCGCGGCTAGCACGGACGTCAGTTCCTGCTGGCTGCGGTAAACCTCCCGATACGAAAAGTACAGAGGAGCGCGCAGAAAAATCGCACAGTTCATCAGGACGGCAGCGCCCAACACAGCATTCCTGGCCAACGCCGGGAACGGTGAGGAATCGTACCAGTCAGCTGCCCGGATGCCCAGCCAGACGCAGGCGGGCGGCAGTAAAACGAGCAGATATCCGCTGTTGACGAACTTCAGATAGACGAAAGTGAATAACAACAGTCCGGGAGAAATCCAGATCCACGTAAATGTTTGAATGCGCCGATCTGTGGATCTCGACGCACGTAACAGCAGCAGAGCGGCGGAGCCGAAGGACAGCGCGAAGATTGCGACGATCAGGCACAGGCGCGCCAAGGACGTGAATATCGAGGAGGTGAAGATCGTTTGCCGGGCCGGAACCAGCCGCCACAGGGACCAGAGGCTCGCGGCATAAGCTCCGATCCCCCCGCTGGCATGGACCATGGGGATAAACCACGCCAGGAGGACCCCACCCAATGCGCCGGTTCCCCACAGCGCATGCCTCCCAGTAACCCGGCGGAGTGAAAACAAAAACAGCGGAGCCAGAATCGGCAGTGAAGATTGCCGGAAACCGGCAGCCAGCCCCAGTGCTGCTGCGGCGGGGAGGACAAAGCGGCTCGCCCCACTGTAAACGCGCCAGCAGAAATAGCCCACCAGGGCTGAAAAAAACGCTTCGACGATATAGGTGAGGGCAACCGTGCCATGAAACCAGGCCAGCGGCGAGAAGACAAAGATAAGACCGGCAAACCTGGCGGCCGTGGGGCCCAGCGGAGTCGACGCAAACCATACGGAGGCAAGCAGGTGGATGATCGCGACCGTCCCACAACTGCCCAGAATGCTGATTGCGACCAGCGCCGTGTTGGCATCGTGAAAGATCGCCTTCGCCAGGATCCCTAGACAAACGTACAGAAAATAGCCCGGGGGATGCGGCTGATAGACCGCCGGATCGAAACGCCTGAGAGCCAGGGCGAAATTGATGGAATCGATGTCGTACAAGAAGCGGCTTCGGAAAACGAAACGGGTCAGCGCGGTCAGAGCGATCAAGATGGCGGAATCCAGCGTATAGCGGGAGTTCATCAAAGCACAAGCAGGCAATCGGCGAGCCAAACCCGCCGGGTGAAGACCATGGCTTGAATAGTCCGCATGGATTCTGTCCCATTCTGAAACGTCAACACGGGTTCACACCTTTTATCGAGGCTGTGCACACCTGCGCACGAAGCGGGTCTAGGCGCGCTTTGGCATGTTGTGACGAAAGGAGAGTCTTGTGGTGCGCGACGTGCTTTAGTCTGTGTCAGGAGATCAATACAAAAATGCGAAATATCACACTGAGGCTCTACGTGCAACTTCAGACCCTCAAAGGCAGGCTGCGTACCTTCACTGCCAACGAGAACGGACAGGATTTAATTGAATACGCGCTGGTGGTAGCACTGATCGCGTTCGCCGCGGCAGCCGGGATGACCAGCGTCGCGACCAAGATCAACGCGGCCTTCACCAACATCGGCACAAAGCTGACTACCTATACCAGTTAAGAGCCTGCTCAGCGTCACAACAAAAAGAAGCGAGGCGATCGAGCCTCGCATCCTTTGGGAGGTTTTCTTTATGCGAAATGCGGGATTAAAGCTCTGTCTGCAGCTGGGCAGGTGGCGCCTGGTTAAGCAGAATCAGGGACAGGATTTGATCGAGTACGCGCTGGTAGTGGCGCTGATCGCCTTTGCGGCGGCCGCCGGGATGAGCAGCGTGGCCACCCAGATCAACGCAGCGTTCACCAGCATCGGCACCAAGGTAACAACCTATACGAGCTAGGAATTCGGAACTTTCCGCCCATGGCAGCGACCTTGAATATCCCTAATTCCGCGGAAGTGGCCGGCGTTGCTTCCATCGTGCTGATCGTACCGGATGCAGCGCGGCGAGCGACGCTCACACGGATGCTGGCGGACTTGACATTTCCGGTGCTTCGCACCTGCACCACCTATCCGGACTCGCGCTACCTGGATGAACTGACCGCCCTGGATTCCGACGTTTTCGTGGTCGATCTGGATTCGAACGTGGAACAGGCGCTGGCGGTGGTCGAGAATATTTGCAGCCGCGATCCGGCGGCGACCGTAATGGCCACTTCCTCCGGACGCGACGCTGGATTACTGATCCGCTCCATGCGTGTGGGCGCGCGCGAATTTCTGCCGGAGCCGGTCCTGGCGAAAACCATCATGGAGGCAGTGACGCGGGCCCTGGCTCGCCGCGAGAAAGGCCAGCACGCAGCTCCCGCGGGGAAAGTCCTGATGTACGTAGGGGCGAAAGGAGGTTCCGGTGTGAGCACGGTGGCCACCAACTTCGCGATCGCTCTGACCAAGCAGGATGCGGGCAAGGTCGTGATCGTCGATATGGACTTGCAGCTGGGCGAAGTCGCCCTGGGGCTAAGCCTTACGCCTCCGTTCTCGCTCCTGGACGCGCTCAAGAATGAGGATCGTCTGGATAGCGATTTTCTAGGCAGCCTGCTGGTCCGTCATACTTCCGGGCTGACCGTTCTGGCCGCGCCGGAACAATATACTTCGTTCGATCCGCTCCCCAGCGGTGTTAAGAAACTTTTCGCCATCCTGCGGCGCCAGTTCGCCTTCGTGGTGGTAGATGCCGGGGCGGCCAGGGGCGACGCCGAAGAAACTCTTTTCGATCTGGCCGACACGGTGTACCTGGTGACGGAAGTGAGTATCCCAGCGCTGCGCAATGCCCGCCGACTGCTGTCGTACATGGCCGCGCGGGAACGCAATCCGCACGTGGAGGTGGTCCTCAACCGGTTCAATATCCGGGACGTTCAAATCGACGAAAACAGCACGACTAAGGTTTTGGGCCGGCCCGTGGACTGGAAGATTCCAAACGATTTTGTATCTGTGAGGACGGCCGAGAATACGGGCGTGCCGCTGGCGATGAAAGACTCCCCCATCAGTCGCATCGTGAACAAGATGGCGACCAACGCCTCCGGCAAGCCGGTGCAGGGTAAGAAGTCCAGGAACTTGCTGGGGATGTTCAGGTGACGACGTGGGGAATGGGCAAGCCTGAAAAAACGATAAGGAGAATGAGTGGACACGCTCAATCTTGAGCAACTCAAAACCGACGTGCACCAGGCGGTGCTCTCCAAGCTGGACCTGGAAAAACTGTCCATGGTGGAAGGCATGCGGGCGCGGCAAGCGGTCGCGGCGGTGGTTCAGGAAACGCTGGCCAGCCGCAACGTTCCGCTGACCGCCAATGAAAAGGGGCGGATCGAATCCGAACTATTGGACGAGGTGTTTGGACTCGGACCACTGGAACCGTTGCTCAACGACCCTTCCATATCCGACATCCTGGTGAACCGCTCCGATATGGTGTTCGCCGAGCGGCACGGGCTGCTCGAGAAAACCAACGTCGTGTTCCGGGACGACCGGCATCTGATGCAAGTGATCGACCGGATTGTCTCGCGGGTCGGACGCCGGGTGGATGAATCATCGCCGATGGTGGACGCCCGGCTTCCGGACGGGTCGCGCGTCAATGCCATCATTCCGCCCTTGGCCTTGGATGGGCCGTGCCTGTCCATCCGGCGCTTTGGGAGCGGGCCGGTGGCGGCGGATACGCTGATCAAGCTGCAAAGCATTTCGCCCGGAATGCTGGAAGTGCTGGCGGCGGCGGTCAAGGCGCGCATCAGCATGCTGATTTCCGGCGGTACAGGCGCCGGCAAGACCACGTTTCTGAATATTTTATCGGGCTTTATTCCGTCCAAGGAACGGCTCATCACCATCGAGGACGCAGCCGAGTTGCAGTTGCAGCAGGAAAATGTCGTGCGGCTGGAGACCCGGCCTCCCAACGTGGAAGGCAACGGGGGCATCCGGCAGCGGCAGCTCCTGATCAACAGCCTTCGCATGCGCCCGGACCGGATCATCGTGGGGGAGGTACGCGGGGAAGAAGCTTTTGACATGCTGCAAGCCATGAATACCGGACATGAGGGCTCCATGACCACCATCCACGCCAACACTTCGCGCGACGCGCTGTCGCGCCTGGAATCCATGGTCGCCATGGCCAGTCTGAATCTGCCGGATCGCGCCCTGCGCCAGCAGATCACCTCCGCCATTTCGATCGTGGTGCAGGTGGCGCGGCTGAGCGACGGGACCAGGAAAGTCATCAATATTTCCGAGATCACCGGGCAGGAGGAAGACATCATCAGCATGCAGGACGTGTTCAATTTCGTCCGCAAAGGCATCGGGCCAGACGGGAAAGTGATCGGAGCCTTCACGCCCAGCGGGATCCGGCCGAAATTCCTCGACCGTCTGCGGATCGCCGGCATCATGCTGCCGGCCGAGATCTTCGAGCAGTCGGTGGAGGTGGCTTGAAAGAAGTATGTGGACACTTCTCATCGCTTTCCTGGTAATGGCTGCAACCCTGGCGGTAGGGGCCAAACTGCTCAACAGCAGCACTCCGGAGAAGCAGGTGCAGCGCAGGTTGAAGATCGTTCAGCATTCAGAATTCGCGCCGAGCGAATTGGAATCCGCGACCGACATTCGCATCGTGGACCACTTCAGTGGTTATTCGTGGTTGAATCGCATTCTTGCCCGGGTGGACGTGGCGTCGCGGTTGCGCCTGCTGCTGCAGCAGGCGGATCTGGAGTGGACCGTGGGAACTCTGCTGATGATCTGCCTGTTCGGCTGGATCGGAACCGCGTGTCTGCTTTTCCTCAGGATCTGGTCGGTGATGGCGGCGGCTGCCTTGGGCGCTCTGGTGTTGCCGCTGCCGTGGCTATACGTAGTTCGACTCCGGAGCAGACGCTTTCGGCGCTTCGAAGAACAACTGCCGGAAGCCATCGACCTTTTGTGCAGCGCCTTAAGGGCGGGACACAGCTTCATGACCGCCATCGGCTTTATCGGGCAGGAAACCAGGGAACCCTTGAGCGGCGAGTTTGACAAATGTTTCCGGGAACAGAACTTCGGCGTGGACTTGCGAACGGCCCTCCTGAATCTGGGGAACCGGATGGCGGTCCAGGACCTTCAGATCTTTATCGCCGCGGTGCTGATTCAAAAGGAAAGCGGCGGCAATCTGGCCGAGGTCCTGGAAAAAATGGCACAGACATCGCGGGAGCGTTTTCGCTTGCGCAAACAAATTCGTGTGCATACGGCCCAGGGACGGATGACGGGATGGATCCTGGCTCTGTTGCCGGTAGTGCTGGGGTTCGCGATGTACATGGTGCATCCGGAGGGGATCAGCCTGCTGTGGACCAACCCGACCGGGCTGAAGCTACTCTACACAGCCATCGGCATGAACGTAGTGGGAGCGCTGGTCATCCGGAAAGTTATCCGGATCCGCGTCTAGGAGTCGCGCATGTGGATCGCATTGTTAACATTTAGCGTCGCGTTTGTTCTCATCCTGACGGCCGGCACGTTAATGTTCTATCGCAGCAATGCGAGCCGCAGACTCTCCCAACTGGTAATGCCGGGGGGCCAGACCGCGATCTTAGCGGGCATGATCGGCGAATCGCCCGCCGTGGCCCGTCTGGAAAAGCTCCTGTATCCGTTTCAGGGAATGCTTCCACGCAGCGCGAAAGAAGTTTCAAATCTGCAAAAAATGCTGGCCCAGGCGGGCTACCGCGAAGCCCGTCATGTGAACACGTACTACGCCGCCAAGGTTATCGCCCCAGTGGTTCTGTGCGTCGTTACGGCTCTGTCGGGATCTTTCGGACTCACTCCGCTTTTCGCCTACGCGGGAGCCGCAGGGCTGGGATTCCTGGTGCCGGATTTTTGGCTGAGCCGGCTGATTTCGGCCCGGCAGGTCAATATCCGCCTGGGCCTGCCGGAAGCTCTGGACCTGCTGGTGGTGTGCGTGGAGGCCGGGCTTAGTCTGGACAAAGCTATCATGCGCACGGCCGAGGAAATGCGAGTCAGCCAGCCGGCGATCGCCGACGAGCTGGGTTTGATCAGCCTGGAGCAAAGGGCCGGACGCCCGCGCGCGGATGCCTGGAACGAATGCGCCCGGCGCACCGGGGTCGACACGGTGCGCGCCCTAGCCTCCCTGATCATTCAGGCCGATAAGTTTGGCACCAGCGTGGGCAAAGCGTTACGCGCCCATGCCGATTCCTTGCGCACGCGGCGCCGCCAGGAGGTCGAGGAGCAAGCCGCCAAGACCACCGTGAAGCTGGTCTTTCCCCTGGTGCTCCTGATCTTTCCGTCATTGTTTGTTGTCACGCTGGGGCCCTCCATGATTGTCATGTTCGCGGCGTTCCAGCAGTATTTCGTTTGAGGCGAAGGGGCTCATGTCGGGCATCGCCTCGGAAAGGAGACCACCATGGACAACGTTACGATTATTCGAGCCATCGCAGGCATTTGTTTTTTCGTCGTGATTGCGTTTCTCATCTTGCGCCGCCGCAAGAAACTCAACTAGGAATCCCGGGATGGATGGGCGACAGCTGGCGGCAAATCCCGAAGATACGAGCCGGATGCCTTCCCCCGCGGGAACGCGCGATTCCGGCTCGCCAGGAGCAGGGAGAGGCATCAGGATGATGGAGACGCTCTGCGTTTTCAACCGGACGCGGGAATCGTTTTTGTGCCTGCGCGCGGTGGAAGCGTTGCGAATGCCGTCGGCGTGCTCTTCCTGGGCTAAGCCGGCACGCGAAGATGGAATTCTGCTGATGCGGTCCCCGGGGATCTTCACGGTGGGCGGACCGTTCCCCGTAGACCGGATCTATCTGGACCGGGACAATCGCGTGATTCAGTTGATCGAGCATCTGGATCCGTTGCAGATTGTTGCGGTGCGCTGCCAGTACTCGAGCGTCCTCGATGTGAGGATCCGCACGATCTATTCGTCGTGCACCCGCGTGGGTGACAAATTGCTCATCTGTTTCCCCGAGGAAGTGCGGATGCAGTGGGAGGATCTTCAGGGTCAAGGGTCTTGGACGCGAAAGGAGGGGGTTCCGTGTTCAAAGGCGTGTTCAAAGGAATGATGAGCAATATTTCGCGCTGGTTGGATAGTGGCTGGTCCGCTGAAAAGCGGCGCGCGCCACGCAGGGCCGAACCATCGCTGCTCGTTTACTACTGGGACGGCTCGGTCCCGGAAGGACGCAAAATCCGCGATATCAGCGCCAGCGGCGCCTTCATTGTCACACCGGAGCGTTGGTACGTCGGCACGGTCGTCCGCCTGATCCTGCAAGGCTACAAGACCACGCCTACACCCGACGGCGGAATAGTCCCGTCGCGGTCTAAGTCGATCCCCGCCCGGGTGGTGCGGCACAGTGTCGATGGTATCGGCGTGGAGTTCGTGTTCGCCACTCCGGATGAGCGGAAGACACTGAACGAGTTTCTATCCGGGATGCCCGCGCCCCAGCCCGTCGCAGTGGGAGGCCTGGCGGATGCGGGTGGACAAGCGCTCATTGAATTCGCACTGATTCTCCCGCTAGTGTTCCTTTTGATCGTAAACGCTCTCAATTTTGGCGCATTCCTGTTCGCCTGGATTACAGTGGCCAACGGCGCGCGCTCCGGCGTGCAATATATGGCCCAGGGAAGAGCCACTGTGGGAACACCCACGGCGGCCACCGCGGCGCAGATCACCACGCTGATCACCAGCGATATCAGTTCGCTGCTGAACCGGGCGAGTTTGGGCGTGAGGATCTGTAAAAACAACAACAGCGTCCTGACCTGCTCCGGTCCTGGCGCGTACTCCCCACCGGCCGATCCGGAACCGACAAAATATATTCTGGCTTCCGTGGATGTGACCTACAATTATCAGCCCTTGGTCCCTTTGTGGGATTTCGGGGGACTGGGCATTCATGCCACTCTTCCGGCCACCACCATCCATCGTCAAGCCAGTATGAGAATGCTGCAATGACGGCGCGCAGCCGGGGGGTCCGTCGCATGCGAAGCGGCGGCCAAACGCTGGTGGAATTCGCTCTGGTCGCGTTCATGGCCGTGATTCTGCTTTTATCGCTGGTGGAGATCAGCCGCATGGTCCTGGTCTACACCACCGTTGCGAATGCCGCGCGCGCCGGAGCCCGCTATGCGATCGTGCATGGCTCCACGCGCACCGGAAGCGGCGTGGATGGGCCCAGCGGGCCAGCCGGCAACCCGCCCGAGGTGGTCACCGTGGTTCGGAATTTCGCCAGCGCGGGGCTGATCAGCATTAGTCTCCTGGTTATCGGCGTGAGCTACCCGAACGCCAGTAATGCTCCGGGACAGCGCGTGTCCGTCACGGTGGTCTATCCGTACGACCCCTTGACCACTTATTTTCCGTTTCGGGTGCGCCTGGGAAGCGTATCGCAGGGAGTAATCGCGTTTTGAAACGTTCCGCTCCCGGTCCGGGCGGCGAGAGGGGTCAGGCTATATTACTGCTGATTCTGGGACTCAGCCTGTTCTTGATCGGAGCCGTGGGACTGGCCATGGACGGCGGCCAGATGTATGCGCACCGGCAGATGGCGCAGACCGCGGCCGACGCGGCGGCGGAGGCCGGCATCATGAGTCTCTTCGCGGGAACCAATTCCACGGCTCCCTTTCCGTTCGGAACCGAGACTCCGCCGGTTTCCTTCACCTGTTCGACCAGCGACGGCCGTACGCCTTGCGTTTACGCCCGCAGGAACGGATTCGGCGGATCCGCGACGGATACAGTGATCATCGACTACCCTGCGACAGTAGCGGGTGTGCCTCTTTCCAATGACCCGGTGCCGGCCATTCGCGTCAAAATCCAAAGGACGCTGAATACGGGATTAATCCGGTTCATCGGACCTTCTACGACCTCGGTCGGCGCCATTGGAGTAGCGGCCATCGTCAACCAGACCACTCAAGTGCCTCTGCTGGTAACCCACCCCTCTTTACCCAGCGCGCTAACGAATGGATCCGCTCTGCTCAAAGTATGCGGTGGTCCCTCGGTGAGCGTTCAGGTGAACTCCAGCAGTGCCGTGGCGGTGGTTATCAGTAACACTGTGGATCTCTCGCATGCCGGACCGAACGACCCGGGGGACTGCACCACCGGCGCGGGCGGCGATTTCGCGGTCACCGGCGGCCCGACCATTCGTCCTGCCGGCCTGAATTTGGGCATCACCGGTCAATACGACCAGCCTTCGGCGCCGCAGCGGGATCCCTACGAGAACATTCCCGCACCGGCCGTCCCCCCTCTGGGAACCAAGTCCGTGATCTCGGGAGCGGGCTGCCCGTCGGCGCCGTGTACGCTCTATTCGCCGGGTCTGTACTACGGTATCCGCGTCAAGAATGACACCGCCCTATTCATGCCCGGCGTCTATTACGTCAATGGCGGCGGCTTCATCAATGACGCCAACGGCAACATGCTGATGGCCACCGGTTATCCGGCTGACCCCAAAACGGGATCGGGGATGGTGGTCTATAACACCGGCGTGGGGATCTTCGATCTCGGGTCTAATTCGAACGCTCATCTGGTCGGTTCCGACAATACTTCCTTCTATCAGGGAATCCTTTTCTTCCAGGACCGTGACGCCATAGCTCAGATCCACAATCTGGGCGGCGGCGGGGCGATTGTCCTGACCGGAACGCTGTACATGACCAATTGGCTGACGGTCATGCAAAGTCAGCCCAGCCGGTATCAGACCCTGAATCTGGGCGGAAACGCGGGAATTCAGATCAACGGCTCGATTGTGGTGGGCGTGCTGAATATGGCGGGGACTTCGTACGTCACCTTCAATTTAGCGGCGGGGCCGAGGCTGCTCACACGCCGGGCCGCATTGGTCCGATAGCCCTAAAGCCTAGTGTGCGTGCTCAATGGCAACTTCGAGGCTTGGTGTGCTCGCACGTTTACAGTGCCATCGCAGCTGGGAGAAAACACGCTGATAGCACACATGCGGAAGCAGGAGGCTTATGGGCGATAAATTGCGTTCACAAAGGGACAGAGGTGATGTGAAGCGTCAGATCGGCTCCCATGAATAGACGGTTCGTGCTCATTTTGATTTGCGCGCTGATCGGCGGCGCCAGCGCCAGTTACCTTGTTTACCGGCTATTCGGGGGTAGTTCCGGCCCCGCGCAGGTGGCGATGGCGCAAGTGGTGGTCGCCACCCGAGACCTCCCGATAGGAACGTTGATCGGACCCACCGATGCTCGGATGGGCCCCTGGGCGGGAACGCTCCCGAAAGGCGCACTGATCAAGCTGGATTCGGCGCTGAATCGCGGGGCCATCGCCGACATATTCGAGGGCGAGCCGATTCTTGCAGACCGTCTGGCCGCCACGGGCTCGGGAGGAGGACTGGCGGCGATCATTCCGCTGGGTCTGCGGGCCTCAGCCGTTCGGGTGGACGAAGTGGTGGGCCTGGCCGGATTTGTTACACCCGGAATGCGGGTGGATGTTCTGATGAGCGGGATTCCACCGGGTGGAAGCCCGGCCGACGGTTCTCGCGTAATTACGTTGCTGCAAGACATCAAGGTCCTCTCGGCTGGCGAGAGCCTGCAGAAGGACAGCGAGGGCAAGCCGCACCCGGTGCAGGTGGTCAATCTGCTGGTGACCCCCGAACAGGCTGAAAGACTCACGCTGGCCAGCAGCCAGACTCGCATACAGCTGGTGTTGCGCAACCCGCTGGACCTGCAAATGGCCAACCCTCCGGGAACGAAGATGTCCACGCTGTTCGGAACGCCACCCCAGGCGCCCGGGCCCGGGCTCGCTCCGGGAGACAAGACTCACCCCGCGAAGATCGTCTACGGGCAGGCCAGGCCGCCGCTTGCCCCACCCCAGTCAGCCGACATGCCGGCCACCAAGAGTCGGGCCATTGAGGTGTTCAACGGGGCGACCAGGACACAAGTCACATTCACGATCGAGGAGAATCCAAAGTGAAAATCAAACTGCGCTGGCGCCGCAAACCACCGGTATTGGGAGCGACTCGGCGGGTACCCCTTGCATTGCCACTGGCCGGTCTACTGGCGCTGTTGTTCGCTTCCGCGGGGGCTCAAGAGCATCGCGGCAATGAAAGCGACCCGGTACCGCCAGCTCAAACCTTCCCCCGGACAACGCAGCTGGACCTCGCCGTGGGCAAATCCCTGCTGCTGAACAGTCGCCTCCCGATGGAACGCGTCTCGGTCGGGCTGGGAGGTTTCGCCGATGTAACGGCCGTGAGTCCCAGCGAAGTGCTGGTGAACGGCAAAGCCGTGGGTGAGACATCCCTCATCATCTGGCAGGAGGGTGGAACCAAACTGTATTACGACCTGGACGTCCGTCCCAGCCGGTTCCTGGCCAACAGCCGAATCGAATTGGCCGATCGCCAGCTCAGCCAGGAACTGCCGGGACAGAGCATCAACCTGACCCAGGAAGACGAAACCTTGTTCCTGCGCGGACAGGTGAAAGACGTGACCAGCGCCGAGCGGGCCTACGCGATCGCGTCCACTCTGGGGAAAGCAGTCAACCTGTTGTATGTGGACGTTCCGCCGGCCGAGGACCAGATCCTGCTCAAAGTGAAATTCGCCAGCGTGGACCGCAGCATTAGCACTCAGCTGGGTGTGAATCTGTTCAGCACGGGAGCCGCGAACACCATCGGCACCGCCTCCACCGGGCAATTTAATCCTCCTACGATCGCGTCGGTGAACTCGGGGGTCAAAGCCTCCGCGACGCTTTCCGACGCCCTTAACGTCTTCCTATTTCGCCCGGATTTGAACCTGGGTGCGACCATCAAGCTGCTCGAAAGCCGCGGACTGCTGGAGGTGCTGGCGGAACCGAACGTCCTGGCGCAAAACGGGAAGGAGGCGAGCTTTGTGGCCGGGGGAGAATTTCCTTATCCCGTGGTGCAAGGCTCCAGCGGAGGAGGCGGCGCGGCGGTAACCATTCAGTTCCGCGAATTCGGTGTGCGCTTGAATTTCATTCCGACCATCACGCCTCGCGGAAGCATCTCGCTGCGCGTAGCTCCGGAAGTAAGCGCGCTGGACTTCACTCACGGCTTAACGGTCAACGGATTCTCCGTTCCCGCCATCACCGTCCGCAAACTGGACACCGCGGTGGAACTTAACGAAGGGCAAAGCTTCGCCATTGGCGGGCTTCTGGACAATCGCGTGACCGATACTATCGACAAGGTGCCGTTCCTGGGAGACATTCCCATCCTTGGCAAGTTTTTCCAATCCAAATCGCGCAGCAAGGAAAATACCGAGCTGCTGGTGATCGTCACCCCGGAACTGGTTCGGCCGATTCCGCAAGGAACGCCCGCACCGCAGTTGAAATATCCGCTGCCGTTCATGGACCCGAATACTCGCGCGGACTCCATGACTCCGGCCCGGGGCAACTCCGCCTCCGCGCGTCCCAGCGCCATTCCCATCGAAACCCTCCTGAAGAGTCTGCAGGCCGAAGCGGCCAACGCGGATCAGTCCCGCCCGATCTCTGCACCGATGGTTTCTCCCGCCGCTGCCACTAAGAAATAGAGCAGCGGTACCGTACTTCAGGAGCCGACGCTGGTGGGCTCGCGCAATACGGTCCCTTCGATGGCCCGCTGCGTAGATTCACCGTCCGCGGGTCTGGAGAAGTAATAACCCTGGCCGTATCCGCAGCCGAGTGCGGCCAGCTTGGCGAGCTGCTCCCGTGTTTCGATCCCCTCCGCGACCACACTCAAACCCAAGCCGTGCGCCAGCCGCAGAATAGTTTCCACCAGATGCAGGCTTTCCGTCTCCGTTTCGATGTCCTTGACGAACGAACGGTCGATCTTCACGGTGGAGAAAGGATACTCATGCAGGCGGCTGAGAGAGGAGTAGCCGGTCCCAAAATCATCAATCTCCAGATGGACACCGAGGTCCCGCAAGCTATGCAAAGTGGAGGACGTCAGGTCCTGATTTTCGACAATCGAGCTTTCCGTCACTTCGATTCTCAGGCTTTCGGGATCCAGCCCGGTTTCCTGGAGGATGCGCGCCACGTTAGCAACCAGGTCGGGATCGGCCAGTTCCCGGGACGAAGCATTAACGCTGATGGTCAGGCGCGGCACGCTGGGAAAGTTACGATGCCATTCCGCCATTTGGCGGCACGCCTCGCGCATAACCAGCCGGCCTAAAGGGACGATCAGTCCGGTTTCCTCGGCTACCAGGAGAAATTCACCGGGCATCACCAAGCCACGTTGAGGATGATTCCACCGGACCAGGCCCTCGTATCCAACCACTTCCCCTGTCTTTAAAGAAACTTCCGGCTGGTAGTAAACCAGGAATTGTTCCTCTTCGATAGCCTTGCGCAGGTCCGATTCCAGTTCCATGCGCGCCACCGCGCGACCGCGCATGCTGTCGTCGAAGACCGCGTAACGAGCCTTCCCGCGAGTTTTGGCGTAATACATCGCGGTGTCGGCATTGCGCAGCAGGTCCTTGGAGGTGCCGGCCGAACCTCCCGGCGCAATCCCGATGCTGACGGTGGCGAATATGATGCGGCCCTGGATCTCGAAATGGGCCGCGAACTGCGCAAGAATGCGCTCCGCCACAATCGCCGCCTCGGAGGTATGGTGAAGGTCTTCTAGCAGCACCGCGAATTCATCGCCGCCGAAGCGCGCCACCACGGAGGGTAAGGAAATCCTCGCGCTCAGGTCGGTTGAGCGGACGCTCAATCGCAGCCGCTCCGCGACCTCAATGAGTAACCAGTCGCCGGTCTCGTGTCCCAGACTATCGTTCACGATTTTGAACCGGTCCACGTCCAGGAACAGCACTGCAAAGGAGTCAGCCCTTCCCGCGCATTCGTCGATGAGCGCTTCCAAACGTTCCATAAAGTACAAACGGTTGCGTAGCCCGGTCAGCGGATCGACCACTTTCCCCTGGGTGATATCGCTCTGCGAGCCGGCCATCCGGACAATTCTTCCGGAAGGGTCGCGGACCACGATTCCACGGCACAAAACCCAAATGTAGCCGCCTTCCTTCCGGCGGATCCGGTATTCGCTGGCGAAGATCGGGCCAGCGCATGTTAGCCGGCCGACAATCTCCGATTTCACCCGTTCGCGGTCACTGGGATGAATGCGGCTGAACCACTCCTCCAGGCGGGGATGGATTTCGGCATCTGCATAGCCCAGCATCTCTTTCCAGCGGGAGGAAAGATAAAGCTCCTGTGTCACGGGATTCCAGTCCCACAAGCCGTCGTTGGCGCCCTGAGCCGCCAAGGCGTATCGTTCCTCGCTGGCGCGCACCGATTCTTCCCGCAACTGAATCTGCGAAAGCATGTCGTTGAAGGAATCGATCAGCAGCCCAATCTCGTCGTCGGCGGTCTTTTCCGCTCGAAGCGAATAGTCCCTCTGAAGCGTAACTTGTTCCGCCACGCCGGACAGATACGCAATCGGTCCGGTGATCACGCGCTGCAACCGGGCCATAGCGAGAAAGGACAGCAACAGGGAGCCCGCCAGAACAACGGCTACAATCCCGGCGTAACGCTTCAGGCGCGTCTGAACTTCACCGGTACTTGAGACCAGCAGGACTGTGCCGATTCGTTCGCCGGTCAGTTGGATGGGCTGAAACAGAAGTAGCGTGCCTTGCTCAAAGTAGGCGCCATCCGCCCGGGGATGTCGGGGCACGGGAGCGGCTTCCGTGCCCGATTGGGTATAGACGGCAAAGGAATCGCCGTCTTTGTCATACACTACGGCCCGCAGAAGCCGCCGATCGCCATGCAGCGCGGCCAGCGTTTCCCGCGCGGCTTTCTTGTCGCCGAAACTCAGGGCCGCGGTGCTCCCATCGGCCAGGATCTCTGCGAGCGCCGACATCTCCCGCGTGGCGCCCGCGTGGTACTGATGGCTTTCATAACTGAGAAATCCCGTTCCCGCCAGAACCAGGGCCACACTGGTGGTCCCCACGATCAGGAGCGCCAGCTTGGTCCGGATGGACGAGTTCCTGAATGCCATGGCCCAGCCCCGGGAAGCAGGCGCCGTGATCTGCGGACGCGGGTTCATGCACTTAAATTCAAGGCAGATTGAGCACCATCCGAGCAGCAGCAAGCAGGAGTATCTCACTGGAGTCCGACGTGCAGAAAACTTGTTCTGGAGAAATGCAAGCTGCTACGTTTACCCGGCCGAATGACCTTACCCACCAAGTGCGCTCGCACATGCATTTGCGGGATCCCGATCCAGTTGTGCCTTCTGCTTGCAGCAGTTTGCATCCTTGTCGCTAACGCCGCGGGTCAGACTTCTCCGCGCGGTTCTAATGCCAGGGATATAAGTGATCTCGCTCCGGAAGGCCGGATGAAGCTCCGGGGGACCCGGCTGGCGAACCACGGGCAGGCGCTCTTGAAGGTGGGGTCTGCGCCTGATGCGATCACCCGCGAGGACACTGCGTCCTCGGGGGCTAACAGTATCCTGACCGCAGCCAGCAGCGGAGCGCGCTCGTGAAACTGACATGGCGCTTGTAATGTCACGCGCAATCCGGCGCAGTCTCATCCTCGGGCTCCTGTCCTTGGGAATCTGCCGGGCGCGGGCTTTCAACGAATACCAGGTGAAGGCAGCGTTCCTCTACACTCTGGCGAAATTTGTAGAGTGGCCTCCGCAGACCTTCTCCAGCCCGTCCGCCGCGATGGAGATCTGCATTCTGGGGAATGATCCCTTCGGAAGCTTTTTGGACGATGCCGTCAGAGGCAAGACCGTCGGCGGCAGGCCGTTAGCCGTGTACCGGCTCGCCAATCTTCCGGCTGCGAACGAATGCAAGATACTCTTCATCGCGGCATCCGAGCGCCGGCGGATGTCCGCCCTCCTTGTTCCCTTGGGCGCCATTGGCGTGCTCACTGTGGGAGATACAGCGGAGTTTACGGCAGCGGGAGGAATCATCGGACTCCTGCTGGAGGGCGACCAAATCAGCTTACAGGTAAACCTGGCGGCGGCCGAAAAGGCCAAGCTGCAGATCAGCTCCCGCGTACTCAGCCTGGCGGCCCTTGTGAAATGAGGCGTATGAAATGAGAGACGTGAAGGAAGAAATCGGCCGTCTGGCGGACAAACTTCAGGAAAGCAATCCAGGCGCAGAGGCGTTGCAACTGGCGACTCGCCGGCAGGAGTTCCTCATCCGGTTCTCAAAGATCAGGCGAGAACGGAGGGATGCTCCGGATTCGACGCTTAAATGGCTCACGGAAGCCCTACCTTCAATTTGTCAAAATCCGGAGACGGCCTGCGCGCGAGTAACCCTGGACGGCAGGAGCATCGCATCGCTGAATTTTCGTGAGACTTCGGAGAATCATCGTGCCGCCATCGTAGACGGCGAGACAGTCCGAGGCGAATTGCAGGCTGGGCATTTAGGCGGGCGCCACTTCCCTAAAGAGGATTGCGCCTTCCTGGATGAAATCGCTGTCGAGATCGGCTTATACCTCCGGCGGGTGGAAGCCGAAGCGGAGCTCCTGAAACGCGATCGCATCCTGGACGCGATTACTAAGATCGCGGCTCAACTGATGAGGGATCCCTCGTTCAATGCCGCGCTGCCGGACGCGCTTCGGCAGGCGGGCGAAGCCCTTGCAGTGGACCGTGTCGTGGTGCTCGAAAGATCGCCAGACGTGCAAGGCGGTCTTCTGATAAACGAGCGAGTTGCGTGGAACGCACCCGGCGTGGAACCTCAGATGCAACGGGGCACAATGGACGCCGGACCGGAGGTCGCGGCGATGCTGGGAGGCGCTTTCACAACCCTCGCGCCCGGCGACATCTTCACGATGCTCCCGCACCAGACGGTGAGCCCCATCGCAGAGTTCCTGAGAACGATGAACGTCCGGTCTCTGTTGGTGGTGCCCATCGCGGTGGAAGGAAAGCCCTGGGGATACCTGGGTTTCGACGATTGTCACGCCGAACGAAAGTGGACCACGGCAGAGACAGACGCTTTGCGATTGCTGGGAGACCTCATCGGGGCTTCCATTGCGCGAGGCCGGTCCCTCACGGAGTTGGCGGATGCCAAGCGAATCGTGGAAAACAGCGCTACCGTGCTGTTTCGGCTGGCAGCGGAGCCAAGCATGCCTCTGATCTATATATCGGAAAATATCGCTAAGTGGGGCTATGCGGCAGCTCAGTTTCGTGCGACGCCGCATTATTACATGGCTCTGGTTCATCCCGACGATGTGGCGCGCGTCATGGAATGGATGAAGAGCCTGCTGGCGGACGCCGGCGGGCCGAACTGGCTGACGTTCCGCATCCGCTTCGCCAACGGGAATTACCGCTGGTTTGAAAATCATATCTCCGCGGTCCGCGACCCGGCCGGCAGTCCGATCGCGTTCGATGGCATGCTCTTCGACATCACCGAACGCAAGCAGGCCGAAGAACGATTCAACTTTATCAGCACGCTGTTCCAGACCGCCATGGAAAAATCCCCGAGCGGCTTTCTGGTGGTCGGCACAGACCGGAGGATTCTCACCAGCAACCGGAAATTTCTGGATATGTGGAAAATCCCATCCGGGGATGCCAAAGCGAAACTGGATAAAACAGTGTCGCAGGCCGTCGGCAAGATGCTCAAAGATCCGCAAAAATTCCTGGCCGGGCTCGATCGCTTGCACCAACATCCCGAACAGGAGGTCCACGACGAAATTGAATTCCTGGACGGAAGGGTCTTCGAACGACAAAGCGCCGCTCTCCACGATCAGCATCAGCAATATCTGGGGCGCATGTTCCTATTTCACGACATCACCGAGCGTAAGCAGGCCGAGCACGAGTTGGCGCGGCTGGCCCGCACGGATCCTCTCACCGGGCTCGCTAACCGGAGCACCTTCCTCGAGCGGGTCAGCCTCGCGCTGGCCGCCGCCCGGCGCGAGGATAATTCTTTCGCGGTGCTCTATGTGGATATCGACAACTTCAAGGATGTGAACGATACGCTGGGACATCCGACCGGCGATATCGTTCTGAAAACCGCCGCCCAACGCATGCTCGCTACCGTCGTCCGGGAAACCGATCTGGTGGCACGATTCGGAGGCGATGAATTCTGCGTCCTGCAGACCGATGTTGCGGATCCTGCCACGGCTGGAACTTTGGCGGCCACGCTGCGGGCGGTTTTAGCAGCACCTTTCACCGCGGGGAGCAACGTGCTTCGCGTCACTGCCTCGGTGGGCATCTCACTATATGCACCGGAGGTGGCGGATGCAGCGGAGATCCTGGCGCAGGCCGACCGCGCTCTGTATCGCGCCAAGGAAGAAGGGCGGGACCGCTACCGGTTCCATTCACAGGAACTGGACGCCATCGTTCATGAGCGCGTCACCATGGCAGGGGAGTTGCGGGCGGGTATCGAGCGCAATGAGTTGGAACTGTATTACCAGCCGCAAGTAGCGGTGGCTACCCGCGAGGTTGTCGGCATGGAAGCTTTGGTCCGCTGGAATCATCCCCGCCTGGGGCAGCTGAAACCCGGCGCCTTCCTGCCCGCCGCCGAACTGACCGGGGTGATTGTCCCACTCGGCGCCTGGGTTCTGGATCGGGCCTGCGGGCAGTTCCGGCAGTGGCGAGACCAGGGGGTAGAGCCTCGCATGATCGCCGTCAACCTCTCCGTTTCTCAATTGAAACTGGGTCTGGGCTTCTGTCATTTTGTCCAGGCCATCCTCGAAAAATGGGGCCTCGCGCCAAGAGATCTGGAGTTTGACGTGCCCGAAGCAGTTCTCTCGGAGGCCTATGGAACGAATTCAAACGTTCTCAAAAAACTGCGGGACTTGGGAGTGCGGCTCGCCATCGACGACTTCGGGGCAGAGTATACCTCCATGGGCCGAGTAAAAGCCTATCGTGTCGAGCGCCTCAAGATTGCTCCCAATTTCATTAAATCGATGACGTCCGACGCCGCCGACGCCGCCTCTGTTCGTCTGATGATTCAACTCGCGGCCCGGCTGGGGTTGGAGATTGTCGCCAAGAACGTGGAGACGCAAGAGCAGCAAGCATTTCTGGCTGCGACGGCTGGAGACGCCAACGCCCAGGGGTTCTACTACAGCAGGCCCCTGCCCGCCGCACTGGCAACGGAATTTTTACGTCGAGAGACAGTCCCATCACACTTCGCCCCCGCCGATACCAAGGAACCCGAAATAATCCCATCCAAGGGCTAAGGCTCGCTAGGTCGCGGACGAGCGCGCATGCCAGCGCAACGCCAGGTGCGCCATCATCAGTCCTTCCTCCGTCGGGATGACATAGGCATGAAGCTGCGATTCGTCGAGCGTGATGCGCCCTTCCTTCCCCTGCATGTCCGCATTCCGCGCGGAATCCAGATCCAGGCCCAGGCGCCCCAGGCCCTGGCAAATACTTTTACGGATTCCCGATGCGCTTTCTCCGATTCCGCCACTGAATACGACGGCGGCAGCACCGCCCATCGCGGCGAGATACGCTCCCACGTATTTTTTCGCGCGGTAACAGAAGACCTCCAGGGCCAGCCGCGCTCGCGCGTCCGTGTCCGCCTGCTGCATCAGGACTCGCATATCCTGCGAAATTCCGGAGATCCCCAGCAGGCCGGACCGCATGTTCAACCATTGTTCGACCACCTCCACCGAGATGTTTTCCTTGCGCGCCAGGAATCCGACCAGCGCCGCATCAATGTCGCCGGAACGTGTTCCCATTACCAGACCTTCGAGCGGCGTGAAACCCATAGAAGTGTCGACGGATTCGCCGTTCTGGATCGCCGCGGCAGAGCATCCGCCCCCCAGGTGCAGCGTAATGATGTTCGTTTGCGAAACCGGGGTCCCCGTTATTTCCGCGTAGCGCAGCATCAGGTAGTTGTGCGAGATTCCATGGAAGCCGTATCGGCGGATCTTATGCTTTGCGGCCAAGGCGTGGGGAATTGCGTAGGTGAAGGCGACGGGCGGGATGGTCCGGTGAAAGCTGGAATCGAAAATCGCCGCGGCCGGCACCTGGGCCCCCAGCGCCGCCTGGAAGGCGCGAAACACCGCTACCGAGCCGGCGTTATGCAGCGGCGCGAGATCCTCCAGCGCCTCCAGATCCGAGAGGACCTGATCGTCGATGCGCACCGGCTCATGGAACCGGTCCGCGCCCTGCACCACGCGCAGAGCCATCAGGTCGAAATCCGCTTTCGTCCATCGCATGCGGCGGAAGACCTCCGCGGCCGCCGCGGCCTGATCCTGGACCGGAACGCTCTCCTCGCGAAGAAGCTTTCCATTGCCGTCATAAACCATAAAGCGTGCGTCCCCGCCGATTGGTTCGATGACGCCGGAAAACAGTTCTTTTCCTCGAACCTGGTCTCCAGGGGGCGGATCGGCGGAAATCACAGCAAACCGGAGGGACGCGCTGCCGGGGTTTAGGATCAGTACCTTCACGAGCCTAGTGTAGTGCGCCCAGAACGGTACAATTGAAGTTCTCTTGCGACGGACGGTCCTCTTTATCTTCGGTACACGGCCGGAAGCGATTAAGCTCTGTCCGCTGCTTCTGAAGCTCCAATCGCTTCCCGACCTATACTCCGCCAAAGTCTGCGTTACGGCTCAACATCGTGGGATGCTCGACCAGGTTCTCGCGGCTTTCGCCGTGACGCCGGATTATGACCTGAATGTGATGACGCCGGGCCAAACGCTGTCTCAATCCACGGCCCGGATCATACAGGCGCTGGAACAGCCTTTCGCTGAATCAAAACCCGACTTGGCCGTGGTGCAGGGCGATACCACTTCGACCCTGTGCGGAGCTTTGGCCGCCTTCTACAGCGGCGTTCCGGTCGGGCATGTCGAGGCCGGATTGCGCACCGGGGATCTTAGCCAGCCGTTCCCTGAAGAACTGAATCGGGTGCTCACTGCCAGAATGGCGACACTGCACTTCGCCGCGACCGCTTCAGCCGCCGAGAATCTTCGACGCGAAGGGATTACGGAACGCGTGTGGATTACCGGAAATACTGGCATTGATGCGGTTCTTCATGTTAGCGACCGGCTCGACCGGGGCGAGCTAATGGCATCCGGGTCCGCATTTGGTCTGGATATGCAGCCGGGCAAACGTCTGATTCTGGTCACCGCGCACCGGCGCGAAAGCTTCGGCGAAGGTTTCAGGAGAATCTGCCAGGCTCTGGCGCGGATCGCGGACCGCGACGACGTCCATCTGGTCTATCCGGTGCACCCCAACCCCAACGTGCAGGCCATCGTTAATGAGTGCTTGCGTTCTCATCCGAATATCACGCTCACTGAGCCGCTGGACTACGTACCGTTCGTCGATCTCATGCGCCGGGCATATCTGATCCTCACCGACTCCGGCGGCATCCAGGAAGAAGGACCTTCCCTTGGAAAACCAGTGCTGGTTCTGCGGGAAAAAACCGAACGGCCGGAGGCGGTCGAGGCTGGGACCGTGAAGCTGGTGGGAACCGAAAGCGACACAATCGTCCGCGAGAGCGCCACCCTGCTCGATTGTCCGGAGGAATACCAGCGGATGTCGCGTATCCACAACCCGTACGGGGATGGGCATGCCAGTGAACGGATCGAAGCCGCTATCAGTGACTACTCCAAGACTGCATGCTAGGGTCGCGAGAAGGCCAATCGGGCTGTGTTATACCTTGTGTGAACCGGAATGATAAAGCCTATCGCCACACATGGATTGAGAGTTCCCAAAGGCTGGGGTGAAGAGCTTATATTCGCCAACGATGAGCTGTATTGCGGTAAGCTGTTGGTCTTCCGCAAAGGCGCTAAATCCAGCATGCACTATCATGTTCTGAAAGACGAAACCTGGTACGTGGCTGAGGGCGAGTTTATCCATCGATGGGTGGATACCGAGATCGGAGAGCTTCATGAACAAACGCTCAGCCGGGGTGACGTCGTAAGGCACGTAGCCGGTCAACCCCATCAGGTTGAAGCACTCTCCGATGGGACCATCTTCGAGGTTTCGAGTCAGCACTTTGATAGCGACAGTTATCGCATCCAGAAGGGCGATTCCCAGTCAACAGGCCGGTAGCATGAGGTTCGGCGGCCAGGACTCTAAGAGGCTGGCCAAACCTGCCGATATTAAGATAGGAGATTTTATGCGAAAGTTCATTCTGCGATTTTTTGGGTTGAGCATTTTATGCGCGGGGATCGCATTCGGGCAGCAGGGCACTTTCGGCCAGATTGCATACGGCGGCAGCTGGCAGACCACCTTCACGCTGGTCAACTTGAATTCGTCGAGTGTGGCCACCGTCACACTCTCATTCTTCGGAGATAACGGCTTGCCTCTCGTGGCCCCCGTCCAGGGATTCGGAGTCACTTCGGCATACACCTTTGCGATCGCGCCGGGCGGAGCCCAGAACGTTGTACTTTCCAGCTCGGATTCCGCCACAACCCAGGGCTGGGCCAGTATGAGCACAACGGGCACGGTACGAGGACAGGGCTCCTTTCGCTTTCTGGTTCCGAATGGAACCGGGGCGATTTCGGAGGCCGTCGTTCCGCTCAGCCTACCGGGCTCGGCGCTGTGCATCATCCCATTCCCTTCCCCTGATCCTGTAATACTAGTCCCGTTCGATAATACAGGCGGACAATACATTACTTCACTAGCGTTGGCTAATACAAAGGTCACCGGCCTGAACTTCGCTGTCGAGTTTGACGATCAATCCGGTAATTCTTTGGTGGCGGATAACTTCAGTCTGTCGGCGATGCAACACTTGGCATTCGTCAGCACCGCACGTTATCCGGCGTTGGCAGGGAAAAAGGGGATTCTTCGGATCCATGCGAGTACGGCGGACCTAACTGTACTGGGACTGCTCTCCAATACCAGCGGCGCCATTACAACGATCATTCCCATTAACCAGTAAGGGCGTCTAACGGTCGGGAAATGCTGACCAGCCTGCAATATCGAATTTTAAAAAAAATCTCTGCCGGGGCACCCGATGACCGAGGGGGAGGCGCCTTCGAAGGTCGGTCGAAACTCGAGGTTCAAATGGGGGACGACTTCTTCGCCAACATCGCCGGGAAGGTCGTGATCGATTTCGGCTGTGGAGAAGGTTCTGAAGCCATCGAAATGGCTCAGCGCGGAGCCGCACGCGTGATAGGCATTGATATCCGTGAAGAGATTCTCCAAATAGGAAGACAGAAAGCTCTGGCTGCGGGCGTTCAGGATATTTGCCTGTTCACATCGTCGACGAATGAGCTTGCCGACGTCGTCGTCTCCGTGGATGCATTTGAACACTTCGCGGACCCCGCCGGAATATTGCACATCATCAGCACCCTGTTGCAGCCGGCGGGCGATGTGATCATCAGTTTCGGGCCAACCTGGTATCACCCCCTGGGCGGACATCTGTTCTCCGTTTTTCCATGGGCGCATCTGATATTCGAGGAGGAGGCCCTTATCCGTTGGCGGTCAACCTTTAAGACCGATGGTGCGACACGATTCGGAGAAGTGGCGGGAGGCCTGAACCAGATGACGATTGGACACTTCGAGGAACTGGTCGCGGCCAGTCCTCTCAAGTTCGCCGCCATCAATCTCGTACCCATCAGAAAGCTTCGAAGGTTCCACAACCGCTTGACTCGCGAATTCACAACCGCGGTTGTGCGCTGCCGCCTGGTCAAAAAAACGTAATTTCGAAAATGGAGTCAGCTGGCCTGCTCGTCCCGGGAACGCGCCACCGTCCATTCCACCATCGCCTGGAATCGCTCTGGATCTAAGGCGTGAGAACCTCGGAAACGGAGGTGTTGGAGGTGACCGGCACAATTTTGCGCGTCAAAAACCGGCAGTGCGGCCTTGAAGAGGTCATCCGCGTCCTTGGTCAAAGGATCTTCTTCCGACGAAACCAGAAGCAGCCGTCGAGGCGCCACGCATCGCATGAGATCGTCTAAATCGAATCGTTGGGCAAAGCCGGGAATGATCAACGACATCTCGAGGCCAATTCCATGGGCCAGCTTATAGCGGAACGAGGACGCTGCTCCGCTCGAACACGCGAAGGCAACCCGCGTATCCAACGCTGCCAGGAATAGAGCGAGCATGCCACCGTAGGAGTGACCCAGCACCCCGACCGGCGCCGCGTCCGTTGGTTCGAAATTCTGTAAAACCAACCGAGCGGTGGCGCAGTCTGTCAGGACCTTCCTCATGAGAAGATCCCCTTGCACCAGACGGTGGGCCATTTGGTTGTAGTGCTGCAACCAGCCGTCTACGGAACCGTACGGTCTATCCAAGGGCGGCGCAAGCGAAGTACCCCACCCCGGGGGGGTGACGCGCGATTCGAAACCTATGGAATCGGGGGCCAGCACGGTAACTCCCAAACGGGCCAGGACGGGGCCGAACGCTTGTAGTGGATCTCCGGCCAGCCCCGCTATTTCACTCTTGCCGATCATCCACTGGCTATTGTGCTGGTGCAGCGCGAGGACTTTTCCTCTGGGCGTCTCATGAGTAGGGTGAAACAGGAATGCCTCGATCTGATCCCCATCCTGGGCTGAGTATCGGATCAAGCTGCGCGTGTAGCCATCCTCGGATTTTCGCTCGACGATTCGAACGTCCGGCGCTGCGGAAGGCAGCGCGAGCCTGAGAAACGATCTGATGCTCTGACGAACGGGGTCCATTCGCTTCGAGGAACCTCCTCCTGGCGAGGATCGGAGGGAACCTCTAAATCATACCCGCCGCACGGGGAGATCTTCGCTGGGGGAATGATACACGCGCTGGAGAGAGCTGGGCAGCCGACGCAGGCGCCTTAGTGCCAAGATTGGCGATCTCATCCTGAATGGCAGAGTACATGGCAATCGCCAAACCGCTGAGCGCAGGGAGATAGAACAGGTACGCCAGATTCAAAAAGGCAGCGGCGGCGAGGAACATCGCCGTCCCCAGCAAGACACAGAATGCCGCCTGCGAAATTTCCTGCAGCTTGTAACGTGCGGCTAGTGTTTGCACCCGCAAAAACGTCGCGAGCGTCGATCCAATGGCGCAAACGAAGAAGATGAAGGCCGGAAGTCCGCACTCGGAAGCAATCTGCGTAAAAATGCTATGAGTCGATTGCCAAACGCCGTGAAGGCCCGCCTGCCGGCTGGTCTTACCTTCGAACGAGGAGAATTGACCGGGCCCTACTCCGAAAATCGGATGCTCAACTGAGAACTTGAGGCTGGTGGTCAGGAGATAGAGGCGGGAATCCGCGGATTCGGCGGCATCCCTGGCGGAAGCCTCCGATTGATTCGAGGATGCCGAAAACGTCTGCAAGCGGTCGACGATAGCCTGCGGAAGAATCGCGAATATTATAACGGCCGCTACGGGGACGCCCACCAGAGCGATCAGGCGAACCTTTAGAGTGGCTCGCCACAGTATGAACAGGAAACCAACCGACAGCGCAACCAGCGCTCCTCGTGAGGCGGTGGACAAGATCACATACAATCCGTACGGGATGGCCAGAGAGAAGACCGCGCGGAGAATACGCGACCGGCTGGGCGACATCACGAAAAACAAGATGAAGGGGATAAGCAGCAGCAGATGCGCGGCGAAGTCGTTCGCATTTCCGATGGTACCGAATGCGAGCGATACGCGCCCTTCGCTATCGTGGCTCACAAATAACCGGCCCATTACCACGCTGGTGACGCCCGCCAGCGTGATCGCCGTGATCATGGTCCGGCATTCTTTCCAGGTCATCGGGAGGCCCGCTATCACAAATAAAAGGGGAAGCTGGAGTCTGACAAAAGTAGACACCAAGTCCGCCGACCCACCCCGCCAACTGCTGAAGGGGATATCCAGAATCAGCCAGACCGCGAAAGCCATCCAAAAATAGGCAATCCGAAGACGACAGGTGCGGCGCAGCCCGCCGCTCAACAGCACGCCCAAAATCGCGGGAGGTCCTACCAGATACAGGATGTAGGTGTTGAAGTGCAGGTAGTACGTCAGCAGTTCATGGAACATGCTGAAGCGCAAGAAGACGTAGAGTACCGCAGTATAGAATGCGAACCGGCGGGTGGGATTATTCAGATCGATCCTGGTTTGAAGATCTTGCTGAGGAAGCGAAGAAGGGGCGTTACTACCGCCGCTTA